>Ga0257120_1001716_pt1 | contig 14017 bp, 9 predicted proteins | sample SI106_10metaG_FD_190153 | JGI IMG/M metagenome (GOLD analysis project Ga0257120, IMG submission 190153) | Marine microbial communities from Saanich Inlet, British Columbia, Canada - SI106_10 | ecosystem: Environmental > Aquatic > Marine > Inlet | place: Canada: British Columbia | collected... | reverse complement strand
AGAACCCTGTTTATCTAAGTACTCTCGCAGCCAACGCCGCAGAAGCATCTACAGATGGTGCTATTGGTGTGCCCTCTTTTATCATTGGAGAGGAAATCTTTTGGGGGCAAGATCGTATCGATTTTGTTTTAGAGAAACTTACGGAATTACGCGCAGCTAAATGCTGAAATAAAAAAAAGGGGATGCCGAGGTTAGTCGTATTTCAGGGTGAATTACACTTCGAAATAGGTAAATCACTCGGCCATTAAGCTGACCATAATGTCTATATCCTCTAAAGACTCGATCTTGGTATTTCGCGCACATGACCCAAAATAAGAGGCGTTGTCACTATTTTTTTCAATGAGCCAAGTTCGAATTTTGTGAAAGGTTTTTGGTTTCTCTATCCCGCAAATTCACTGTTGTTTATAGGTGCTTACTAAAGCGGGCATAACATTAGACGCTATCAATTGTCTGCTCTGGAATGGCGATGTTTTGGCCCAATTCGAAAAATGATTGAGCCAGGGATATTGTAAAATAATTACATGATTCCATATTGCCTCATTGTCTCTGTAACCCGAGCCGCCTGCTGACTATCAATTCTCGCCCCGTGTAAGCCCCCCAGTTTGGCTCTGAGATCATCAACGCCGAATGCCTTCGTCAACGAATCTAACGAAGGACACTGAGCTGTAACGTTGATCAACTGCCCGATGGCAGACCCAACGCATTTAACGTCTCTGTTCTTAACTGATCAAGCAGCTCGGTAAGCCTGTTCTTGTAAACGTCCTCGTCAGCGAGGTTATTAATCTCCCCGGGATCTTCTTCGAGGTTGTACATCTCATATTCATTATCGTATCGATTCCACTTTATAAGCTTATACTGCTGCGAGATTAGCGCTTTATAGTCGATATTTGCGGTCCAGATAAACGGATTTTCATGTGCAAAGTGTTCAATAAAAACTGCCTCTCGCGCGGGCTTGTCCCCACCTTCCAGCACACTATGGAGTGATTGACCCTGCATGGATACAGGTATATCAATATTGGCATATTCTAAAATTGTCGGAGCTAGGTCGATTGATGCGACCAAGGTATCTGCTATTGTTGATGAGGTTTGTGCGTTTTCAGTTTTTGGCTTTCTGATAATGAGGGGGACTTTGATTGCTTCTTCATAGGGGTACCTTCTCTCAATGGTCAGTCCATGCTCACCATAAAAGTAGCCATTATCACTGGTAAAAATAATCAGGGTGTTATCGAGCAAGTCCATATTTTGCAATGTCTTTACAATTTCACCCAGGCTTTCATCGACAGAAAGCATCATTTCCGCTCGCGCGCGGATGGTATCCTCAGAGAAACCTGAATTAATCCAGCGATACCAACGCTCGTCTGATTTTTCCAACATGTGTCTGATAGCCAAAGACTCGTTCAAGGGGCTGAAATCCTGTGTCGCAATATATCGCTCTACAGTATTTACCTCAGCGTTTTTATATTTACCTTGATGGCGTTTCGCTGGAATAAATTCGCGCTTTACTGAGAGATCGGCACTACCATCGTTGCGCTGCGATGCTTCAGGGTGAACAGCCTTGTGGCCGATATAAAGAAAGAATGGCTGACTTGCCGAGTCATGAATAAATCGCACTGCTCTCTGTGTAAGAATGTCAGTCATATATCCATTGACTACGCGCGTCTCACCTTGCTCATACAACTCTGGGTTGATGAGTTTGCCATGCCCTGCATAACTCACCCAATAGTCATATCCAGGTCTTGGCGAGGGATCGTTACCCATGTGCCATTTGCCGACATGTGCAGTTCGGTAGCCTGCCGATTGGAGCAATCCCGGAAACAGCTCTAGCCGATGGCTTAAATTTGATCGGGATGTATTATCCAATACCCCGTGTCTTGACGGATATTGCCCCGTAAGCAGGCTGGCACGATTCGGTGAGCACAGCGGTGTTACTGCGTATGCTCTGGAAAAGCTCACTCCCTGTTTGACCATCAGATCGATCTGCGGGGTCTCTAGAAATGGGTGCCCCCCCTTACCAAATTCATCGAAGCGCATATCGTCAACAACAATCATTACAATATTTGGCGGCTTCTGAGGAGCAACGTCTGCGAACACATTGCCCGTTATCAAAGGGCAAATAAAGAATGAAAGCATAGGGATGAGATATCGCATGTTCAGGTAGACGACCGGTGCTTATATTTCCCCCAGTTAAAAGTACCACGAATACTCAATAGCTAGTGGAAACAGGACGCTAATTCGTTTATATCTTCGAGACCACCGATTCATTACGCAGAGCAAAATAATGTTTATCAAAAAGAAAGTTGAACTGTTAATTCTGGCAACGCTGTTGGTTACCTGTCATGGATTTACCGAGCAATCCCATGCTGGCATAGCCGACCTGAAAGCGAAGCCGCAGCTGCAGCAAGCGTTTGAATCTATCATTGACGAAGAACAGCAAAACGAAGCAGACCTGATCCGCCTTACTGAAATTCCGGCACCGCCTTTTATGGAGGAAGAGAGAGCAAAACATTTTGCCGCGATGCTCAAAGCATCAGGCGCTGATGATGTTCAGATTGATTCGGTGGGTAATGTAATCGCAACTATAAAAGGTAGCATCGGATTGAAAACTGTCGCCGTGTCGGCTCACCTTGATACGGTATTTCCACCCGATACCCTCATAAAAGTGCGCCGTGAAGGCAACAGATTGATTGCGCCCGGCATTGGCGACAACACCCGCGGGCTGATCATGGTAAATGCGCTTATGAAAGCCATTCGCGCAGCACAGATCAAGATGCAAGCAAACGTGCTGTTGGTGGGAACAGTAGGTGAGGAAGGCCTTGGTGATCTTCGTGGTGTTAAACACCTGTTCCGAGATGATGCGCCCGGGATTGACAGCTTTATTGCCATTGATGGCAGTAACCCGGAGAAGGTTGTTACCTCTGGGGTTGGCTCTAATCGTTACCGGGTAACTTTCACAGGACCAGGAGGTCACTCCTGGAGAGCTTTTGGGCATGCTAATCCGCATCACGCGCTGGGGCATGCGATCTCCTTCCTGGACAAAATAGGGCCCTCAGTGACTGACGAGGGCGAAAAAAGCGCTTACAACATTGGCCGCATCGGCGGCGGTACTTCTATCAACTCGATTCCCTTTGCATCCTGGATGGAAGTGGATATTCGCTCCGGCAGCCGCGAGCGTCTCGACAAACTTGACACCGTTTTCAAACAAGCAGTGCAACAGGCGCTGCTGACTGAAAATAGTGCTCGAAAATATGGTCCCGAACTCAGAGTTGAAATTAAAAAGGTAGGCGAACGGCCAGCCGCCAAAGGCAAAACCGACTTCAACCTAGTGCAGAATATGCTCGAGATCAATGACAGTTTTGGCTATAAAACGAACCTGAGAGCAGGGTCTACTGACTCCAGCATCCCAATTTCCAAAGGTATTCCGGCGGTCACCATTAGCCGTGGCGGAAAAGGCGGGGAAGCGCATTCTCTGGAAGAGTGGTGGGAAAACGATAAGGGTTATGAAGGTATTCAGATCGCTCTGCTTTTACTGGTTGCTGAAGCAGGACTGGCTGAATAGGGCGTTGAAGCAATTTCAGCGCGCAATAATTAAAAGATTAGCTACGATCCTCCAAAGGACACCCCGATGACTAGCTCTGCTCTTGATACACCGAATCTGGTGTTACGCGCACCCTATCAAAATATAGGCTTGATAGCGGGCCCCGCACTTTTTGCACTGATGATGTTACTTGGAACTCAGCAAAATATTATGGGTACAGAGGCCTGGCGCACTGCTGCAGTGGGGCTGTGGATGGCTATTTGGTGGGCTACAGAAGCTATACCTGTGCCTGTGACGGCGTTCCTGCCTTTAGTGACATTTGATTTTCTTGGAATCGCCAATGCTAACGAAGCAGCAGCTCCATACTCTAATCCCATAATTTATCTTTTTCTCGGCGCTTTTATACTTGCTCTCTCAATAGAGCGCTGGAATTTACACAAACGCATTGCGCTGATAATTTTATCGCATACCGGCACCGAGGGACGGCGTTTGATTTTTGGCTTCATGCTAGTTGCCGCACTATTGTCTATGTGGATGACAAACACCTCAACCACCATGATGCTAATGCCAATCGCTATATCTGTGGCCAAGGTTATTGTCGACAATGTAGACGGGCTAAGCGCACGCCAGGGAAGAGATTTTCAGATAGCCATGCTGCTTGGGTTGGCTTTTGCTGCAACTATCGGTGGTATGGCTACACTGGTTGGTACTCCTCCTAACGCACTTTTGGCTGCATTTCTGAGCGAGAACTACGGCATCGAGATCAGTTTTGTACGCTGGATGATGGTAGGCCTCCCGTTAAGCATCATTATGCTTCCACTGGCATGGGTTGTACTTACCAGAATAGCCTTTAACGTTGAGGTACCGGAGAGTGACACCGTGCGCAACTATCTGGTTCAGAGGAAACAGGAAATGGGTCCTGTTTCCGTGCCTGAAAAGAGAGTCGCTATCATCTTTGCTTTGGTTATTACTGGCTGGATGCTGCGACGCCCTATCAGCGGATGGATGTCAATCGAGGGACTGTCAGACACCGGGATAGCTATGGCTGGAGCATTAGTTCTGTTTTTAATCCCCAGTGGAGATCGCCATCAAACTCACCTGATGACATGGCACGACATAACCGGATTGCCGTGGGGCGTACTTATTTTATTTGGTGGCGGTCTTAGTCTGGCATCTGCCGTTGCAAAGTCTGGCCTAGCCTTATGGCTCGGAGAATCCCTCCTCCCCATTTCATCAATGGGTATGATTTTCATGATTATTGCTGCTACAGGGCTTGTGATTTTTCTCACGGAATTAACCAGCAACCTGGCAACAACGGCGATTTTTCTACCGGTCGTGGCTGCAATTGCCATTCAGTCGGGCATTCCCCCCTTGATTATTTGTATCCCTGTCACGCTTGCGGCAAGTTGTGCCTTTATGTTGCCCGTCTCAACACCCCCCAACGCGATTGTGTATTCCTCGGGGATGTTGACGATTCCCAATATGGTGAAGGCAGGAGTGCTGCTTAACCTAGCGGGTATATGTTTCCTGACGATTCTCGCCATATGGCTGACACCAATTGTATTTGGCTGATTTTTCGCCGTATCATTCCTATAAATTTGGCAACTGCCGCTCTGCCTGTTGCTGTTCTAGGCAATAAGCGATGACAGCCTCTACCTGCTCGACGGCCAAACCCAAATAAGTCTTTGCATCCAATAATTCGTCAAGCTTTTTTTTGCTGAAATGCTGAGCGATATCAGGAGAGAGCTCAATCGCCTCACGCAGAGTGATATTGGTATTCAGCGCTAACAGAGCGAGTTCGTGCATTCTGGTATTAGCTGTGGTCTTACCAATTTTATCGGCTAATGCAAATGTAAGACGCTGGGTCATTATCAGCCCTCGGGTCTTTTCAAGATTGGCTTTCATCTGCGAGGTTTTAACTGTCAGATTACTGAGAGCATAGAAAGCATCCTCCAGCATCGATGCCGCCTGTTTAGTAATTTCTTCAACGACAACTCTAGCACCACTGCTATCATCACGCTCAAAGCTGTTAACCACGTCATCTAAAATGACTTCGGCAAGCCGTGGTATAAATCGCGAATAATGGATCAGCTTGTCTGGCACTTTTGGATTTTTTTTATGCGGCATAGTGCTGCTGCCAACCGCGGTTTCTGGCAGTATTTCTTCAGTCTCGCCAATATCTGTCATATTTAGCAAAAACAGCTCGTTTCCAATGCGGCCATAGGATTTACTAATCAGGGCCAGCGTTAAGGCATAGTCTGCAAAGACATCCCTCGCTGGATGCCAATCGGAGACAATAGGCGCCTTAAGGCCAAGTTCTCGAGCCACTCCACGTTCAATTTCCATACCCTTGTCGCCAAGCCCGAGATAACTGCCAACCGCACCTTTCATAATTGTGGATTGCGCAATTTGAGTACGTACAGCCTTCAACCTCTCAATATTTCTGCGATTTTCTCCTAGCCAGCTACTCACTTTTTTGCCAAATGTAATGGGTAGCGCATGTTGCCCCAGAGTTCTACCAATCATCGGCGTGGCCTTGTACTCGTCGGCCAGTCCAATCATTATATTTTCCAAAAGTCGCAACTGATCGAGCAGCACTGCGCTTGCATCGTAAAGTTGCAATACCATGGCTGTATTGAAGATATCGACAGTCGTCGCGCCATAGTGCATATATTCTTCTGCACCACCTTCAATAGAACGCTGCCAAATATTGAGCAAGGAAACCATCGAGTGTCGAACTCGTGCCCGTTCTTCCTTCAGTTGATCAAGAGGCACATTACTTACCTGGGCCTTTCTTGTAAGCTCTTCGGCAGCCCAGTCAGGGATAATATTCAGATCTGCCTGAACGCGGGCAAGGGCCGCTTCAATGTCTAGGAGCCGTTGAACCTGATACTGGCGAGAAAATATTTCTGCCACTCTTTGTTTAGCTCGCGCGCCTTCATTTGGGTCAGCAAATGTTAATCCATTAAATCCTATTGCCAGACACACGAACAACGAATAAATGTATTCGATCTTCATTGCATACCGTTTGCAATTAGCCATATTTGTCACTGTTATATTAAATTGATTTTGCTAAAAATCAGCCATAAGTACTAATGTTAGGCTGTATCGGCTTACTTTTCGCAGGTACAGATACATAGAAGCAGCCAAACGGCTGCTTCTATGTCTGCATTTAAGAAATGTCAAACAAGGTTCATTAGAATTTCAAACCGACTTCTGCATATAAAACTCTGCCGCGCAGGGGATGAACTTGATCATCAAAAAACTCGCGCGCACCATATTCTGGTGGCTCTTCGTCGGTAAGGTTGTTAGCTCCCACAAGTAGCCAGCTTCCCAGACCAAACAGCTCGGAGGAATCAAACCGATACTGCACATCCAAAGTCGTAAAACTGTCTATATTTTTTCCAAAAAGCTTATTGCTTCGCGATGAATCATCTTGCAGATATGAATCTTTATAGCGAATAGTAGCCCCGAGCTTATGGTTATTCCTTGTCCAGTTGGCACTAACATTTCCAGATGTCTCAGGCATAGAGCCAAAGGAATTGGTTTTGGCATTGCGTTTTCCTGCAACATCATATTTCACGCCACTTAGTATTGCGTCAAAAGACAGCACGTGGGACAAAGTTAAACCAAACTCGAACTCTCCCAAATCGCCACTAAAACCATAAGACAATTTAGCATCGAAACCGTCCGTCGTGGCACTGTCCGCATTCTGCAATGCTGTTGCGATGAACAAAGGCACACCATCGGAGCCCCGGGTAATATTGGGATCATTCAATATGCCATCATCACAATCAGCATCCAAAACCGATTGAGCCGACTGAACATTGACTATCAGCCCGGAATAGTCATAACGCCAATAATCCAGCGATAAACTACTTTTTTCTGCAGGCTGCCAAACTATTCCCAGGTTAAAGTTGTCGGCTGACTGTGGACTCAACCCACCGGTAACTTTAGCTGCCGTACGCGGGATGTAATCCGCTGTCGTTGAATTGGGGTCATTGCAGGTCACTCGGCCGTTAGCTACCTGGAAGTCAACAGCTGCCGACCCTGCTATACCACCGGTTTGGATGGCAGAGGGCGCCTGAAATGAAGAGCCGAAGGATGTACGAAGCAGCATTTCATCAGTCATTTGCCACAACACGGCAATTTTGGGATCTGTGGTGGTACCTACGGTATCTCCATGATCTTCGTGACGTAAGGCCAACTGCATGTCTATTCTGTCCGTTACAGGCACCGCAAATTCTGCAAATACAGAATCAACGCTGGTTTTACCATCAACCAATGGGAATCCTCCAGATGCAATAGAGCCTAAACCAGCATTGGTCAATTGATCAGGTGTGGAGCTGAAAGTCTCTTCTCGCTTTTGAAAGCCAAATGCAAATCCAACGTAGCCAGCAGACAACTCAAATAATTCGCTATTACTGACAACCAAATCAATGGTTTCTTGCGAGCTGGTGAGTCCTACGACCTCGGTATAAGCGATCTCATTCATATATCTTTGAATGTCATGTTCCGCAGTAGAAACGCCATCTTTAGGCGATAAAAAGCTGGGGTCGGCATAGGCAATACCAAATGGATTAAATGTGCCTTCCATAAGCCCTGCCTGCAATGCACTAGCTATACTGCGACCACTACTCAAGCTAGAATTTTCATGTTCATAATTTTGATACCAGGCGGAAACGTTCCAGTCACCTCGATAAGCATCAAAACCAAACATATAACGATCAGAAGTATTGATGATATCAACACCCTCTGAGTTTCTTCCTGAAATAGCCTGTCCAATCGGTCTTAAACTGCCACTGGTCGTCAAATTGGCAGCGGCATCAGGGTTGGCTTGCCAATACTGGGCTCCCGCTGCCGTAGTTGGATCAACGTACTCCAAACCATCAGTTCCCTCTACAAAGAAATTGAAAGGATGGCTGCCCGGAATAAGAAATTTGCCGTTATAACTGCCATTGCCATTTACCTGGGCACCAAAAGCACGCGTTGCCTTGTTGTCTGTATAGCCCACCTCACCAAACACTTTCACACCATCAAAGGTAAATAACTCTCCAAGATCATAATCAAACTCAGCGAAAAACGAGAGTCGCTCGGCTGCAGGGATGGGACTGGTATTATCATAAAAGTTATACCTACAGTGACCCCCGCTAACTATTCCACCAGCCTCTGCGCAGTGTGGGTCAATAATTTTGCCACTGCCACGCGCGCCTGTTAAAGGATCCAGGGTTTGATATTCATCTGGCGAACCACTGGTTGAAAGCAAAGTACCACCAGAGCGCTCATTTATAAAATCAAAGTCCGAGCGATAGTTCTTGCCAGCATTATAAGATGTGGCATAGAGTGCAAAGGAACTGCGCTCACTATTACTGCCATATGCAAAGTTGATAATATTTGCTTCGTTACTCGAATCTTCCCGGCGGTAACTTAATTCGACACCGTCAAAACCTTTGCGCGTAGAAATGTTTACAACACCCGCTACGGCCTCTGAACCATAAATTGCCGAAGCGCCATCGGTTTGCACATCTAGGCTGCGTACCATTGACAGGGGCAATTGGTTCAAGTCATAAAACTGATTACCCAAATTGTCGCCTAATGGACTCTTACCGGCACGGCGACCATTTATCAGCACCAGAGTTGAACCGGGTCCCAAGTTGCGCAGGTTTAAATTAGCCGAACCAATATTACTGCCACCAACAGGGTGTATAACTGAACCCGCGTTAGCGGGCAAATTAATAATTACATCTGACGCGGTTGCGGAACTTGTTAAGTCCATGCTGGCACGATCAATATACTGCACAGGAGCCGCAGTCTCTTTATCGCTCTGTCGTATATTCGAACCCATGATAATCACTTCTTCGATGGTTTTATCGTTAAGCGAGGTATTACCACGTTTCGGCGTATCGTCCTGAGCTATAACATCCGCTACCTGCGAGGTACCAAAAATAACCCCCAGCATTGCTGACAAGAAATTTTTTCTAATTTTCATTGTATTCCCCGTATCCTGATTGCTCACAAAAGTAATTCGAATGCTGTCGTTAAAGGCTGCTTCAAGCCCGGTACCTAAAAGAAGAATACTGAGAGCCTCTTCTATCGAATACCTACCTACCACCTGATTTGACGTTATAACCCTGACCTCATCAAATGGTACGATCAATGTCAGGTTGGCTTGTTCGGCAAACGCTATTAGCGTCACATCCGCTGATTGCCGGGGGATATTGAATTGAAATATTTCATTGCGAAATGCATTTTTGGCTAATGAAGAAGGTGAAATCACCATAAACAAAATCAGAAATATGCAGTAATATAAGATCAAATCATCCAACCCGGACGCGCGCTTTAAACGCTCGTGTCGAGTAGACGAGTCAGAAATTTTTTTCCCCCAGTTCGTCAAAATCACTTGAAGTCACCACCATTTGGGCTCTACTCATTGTTGAATATCCCAACATGCGTAGTTTTTAAGATAGTTCATGAGTCCATCGAAACTTTCGATAAAAAATTACAATACGGCCCGGCTCATGTTTATCTAACATCAGAAAAATAAAAACATCATGAAATATTCCATGTTTTGAAATTGCCTGAACGAATTAACTGCTGCTTAAAATCACATTACCCTTTTCCCCAAAAGTATGAGTGATATTGAAATTCTCTTCTAGTGTGGTCAACAACCCATCAACATCGCCAGCCTTGAATAGACCGGAAATTCGCAATTTCTTGAGGTTTTCGTCCAGGATTACAAACTCTACCGTGGTATATCGTCCAATCTCATCAACAGCTGCCGCCAGTGACTCACCGCGAAAAATCAAATTACCCTGCTGCCAAGATAGTTTTACCGCTATCTCTTCTGGCGATATTTCATCAACTTCTTCATCTGCTGATCCAAGAATAATTGCCTCTCCTTCCGAGACTGATGTGGTTGAGGAGGGTAAATTCACCAGCAAAAGCTCAGTCTCATCCTTTGTCATCTGCTGATGCACACCTACCAGCACCTTCCCCTCCGTAACAACCAGTTCGATTTTCTGATCACTATTAATCTCTACATTAAATTCTGTACCCACAGCACGTATTTCCTGAGTACCGGCAAATAAACTGAGTGGTCTGGAAATATCACGGGCGACCTTGACATGCACTTCTCCACGTTCCAACAGGAGAATCCGGCGTTGATCCGTATAATTCATTCGCACAAGGCTGTTGGTATTCAGCACTAGCTCAGTGCCGTCGGGCAAAGTAACGATGGAGTATTCTCCTACCGATGTTTCATATATCCCGCCGACTACGGCCAGTTCGGAGATATTTGCCTTGCCAGAAATGTCAGGTGATATACCCATCATTCCCCACAAACCAACGACCGCTAGAATCAAAACAGATGCAGCTATAGCCAATACAGATCTCACAGGTCGTCGCTGTTTTTCCGGCGTCTTGGGAAAAAGCTCACTCAGCCGTGACAGCATATCCATCTTGTCCCACATCTCAGCCATTTGCAGAAAAACTTCGCGATTCTCCGCGTCGACTGCGAGCCAATGCTGCAGCGACTTTTCGTCATCTTTTGAAAGACCTTTATCCAATTTCGCAATCCATAAACCGGCCTCATTCAAGCGACGATCTCTCGAATCCAATATATGTACCACACTCATGACCGGTCTCCCGATGAGATAATTTTAAAGTCATGTGTACCTGCCCTCTGTCCCCGTGAGCTTTCCTGTGGAGAAAACCTTTTCATGAAGTTGATGCAACGCTTCATACCAAGCGCAATATGCTTCTCGACGGTACTTTCACTTATTTCCAGCTCCATGGCGATCTCGCGTTGAGAGTAACCATAAACTTTCTTTAGAACGAATACTTTCCTACATTGTACTGGTAACAATCTGACTGCTTCACAGAAATTAGAGAAGTCTTCCCTTCCCGCAACCTGCTGATAGGTCTCATCCACAAAGGGGTCCAACTCACCGAGGTTAAGCTCCCCATCCTTCTCTAAACTTTGGCTTAATCGCGACTCGGATCGTTTGATATGATCAAAAGCCAAATTTCGAGCCGTTGTTAAGAGGAACGAGCGAGGGTGACGGATGCCGGCCGGGTTCTCAATCTGGCATACCCTCACATAGGTTTCCTGCACAATGTCCTCGATCTCTTTGGGTGGAACAATACTAGAGACAGCACGCGCAAGTTGCTTCCGGAAAGACAGGAAAATCTCGTTAAATGGATTGTCATTCGACATAGGTACTAACCCTGGAAAACATATTTTATTATTGTTAACGTCGATGACGAATCAGGCACAGTTTTCCGCTAGTTTTTCTCAAATGGTACCATGTGTAAGCCTGTTCCCCTGAATACTCACAACTCACAATGTGACCGAAGTGACCCCGGATCTCTCGGCGCGATGCAATATATGTGCTGAACTCATTACTCCTTTGCCCCCCTTCGGGGCGTCCGTCGCTGTGCTCCCACTCACCGGTTTTAATTTCCGAAGGAACCCCGCTTATCACTTAATTCTACTAAATGACAAGGTTAACCAAAGTTCCATTCTAACGGCCGAATCATGGATCAAACGATTGGTCCGCTAATTTGCAAGAGGATTTAAGTGCTCACAAGTTCGGCAACACGTAAAAGCCGAAAGCATACTGACAAATTCGGACTGGCTGGTTGACAACAAATTTTCATTGGCAGATATCACCTGGATGCCCCTTCATTTCACATTGGTCCGCGCCGACTTCGCCTTTGACAAATACCCCGCGATTGAGGAATGGTCGGCACGTATTAGCGAACGGGAGAGCTTCAAAACTGGTGTTTTGCAATGGTGGCCAGGTTTTGGTGGCTAAACCTGCTTCTCACAATACAGACTCGAAAAACTTATGAAAGATACAGAAAATGGCTATGGTGGAGTATCCATCTTACTTCACTGGCTTGCGGCAATCACCATGATTGCTCTTTTTTTGCTGGGTCAGGCTGCCGAGGACGCAGCTGACTCGGAGCGCAAAACCCTACTCGGCTTGCATATCTCTATCGCCATCTCAATGTATCTGATACTTGTCGGACGTATAGGTTGGCGACTATATAATGGTCGCCCCAGAGTCTTAATAGAACAGTCCCAACCACTGACATTACTCGCTCAATGGGTACCAATAATCCTGTTGGCAGGGCTGGCTCTGATGTTACTTAGCGGGCCGATTATGGTTTGGTCCAAGGGTTATTCCATCAATGTTTTTGGAATGATCAACCTCCCCTCTCCGCTGGGTAAAATGGAAACTCTCCATGAAGTCATGGAAGCGCTGCATAAAGTAGGTGCCAAAATATTGTTTTTTTCCTTTATTCTGCACATGTTAGGAGTGCTTAAGCACCTGATCATTGATAGGGATAATACACTGAAGAGAATGTTAGCGCCCAGTAAAAAATTCTCTGAGAAATAACTATGCATACAAAACTAAAAAACAAAAAAATCGCGCTATTTGGCCTGGGTGAGGCAGGCTCTATAATAGCGATTGATATGCACAAGGCAGGTCTCAACATTACCACGTATGACCCAAAACAGGTGGTTATCCCTGAAGGCATTAATCGAGCCCAAACAGCCAGCGAAGCGGCAACTGGGGCCGATATGGTGATTGCACTGACTGCAGGTGACGACGCTCTCGGCGCTTTAGATCAGGCGATCACTGATATTCCAACTTCCGCACTCTACGCTGATTTCTCAACTAATTCTGCATCAGCAAAGCTAGCGATGGCGGACAGGGCCGCTGGTTACGGTTTTGATTTTGTTGATGTTGCGCTGATGACGGTGGTTCCGGGAAAAGGTTTGCGAACCCCTGTGACCATCTCAGGCAATGGTGCAGTGCGCTTCGAAAAAATTTTTACCTCTCTGGGAATGCCTGTTAACCGTCTGGATGCTGATGCAGGAGAAGCGGCAACCAGAAAATTGCTGCGCAGTGTGATGATGAAAGGACTGGCCGCAGTAATTATTGAATCCATGCGAGCTGGGGAAGCTGCAGGTTGCAGTGACTGGTTGTGGCAGAATCTCTCAGACGAAATCGCACAGGCAGATCAAACCTTAATTGCTCGCCTGGTAACTGGCACGGAGCGTCATGCCAGTAGGCGTCTCCATGAGATGGAGTGTTCAGCTAAGTTACTTAGGGATCTCGATATAAAACCTACAATGACTCAGGCGACAATTGATAGCCTCAAATTAGTTATTGATAGCGGTCTGCCTGCAATCCCTTCCCAGTAGTAGCAGAGATAACTAACTCTTTTCTACCTCAAGCCTGAACAACAGCCGGATAGCTAGCCATTGTTTGATCAGATGGCATCAGGCGCTGGACATGCTGCATCCTATGTATCTCGCGTTGCACCCACCTCAATGATTTTTATTCCCACTCAATCGTAGTCGCAAAATAATCCTTGTAAGAACAATGGTTTGCGAGTGCCAAAATAGAATTTACAAGTAGTTTACAAGTTTTTGGTTTTATTTTGTTTTCCACGAATATTAAGGAACCT
>Ga0257120_1001712_pt1 | contig 14042 bp, 12 predicted proteins | sample SI106_10metaG_FD_190153 | JGI IMG/M metagenome (GOLD analysis project Ga0257120, IMG submission 190153) | Marine microbial communities from Saanich Inlet, British Columbia, Canada - SI106_10 | ecosystem: Environmental > Aquatic > Marine > Inlet | place: Canada: British Columbia | collected... | reverse complement strand
TACATTGGTTAAGGATAACCCGGATCAAATTGAAGGAAAAGTAAATGGCCAAAAAATAGTTATTCTTACCCAGTACGTAAAGAAATAAAATTATTTCACGGTATAGGTGATACCAAACACAATACCCCCCGAAATGGCTTGCGTAGGCTCGTGAGTAGGATGAAAAAAGGAAGGGTTATCAGAACTGCCTAGAGAATACCCTTCACCATCAACGCCCATCATATCGCCGAAACTGTATTGTATTCTAACTCCTAAAAGAAGTCCCAATGGAAGATCTGAAAGAGCGATTTTTGAACCAAAACCAAGTACTCCAGAGATATAAGACGAGGTATACTCATCAGTTACATCTTTTGATTCATTAAAGTTAACACCTATGATTTCTCCAGAACGGTCAAATTGAGCACTAGATATATTCGTCATTTGAGGCCCTAACTCTATGTATGCCCCTTTTGCGCTTTGAAATTTAAGGAGCAGTGGGATTTGAATAGTTTGTAATTTAATATTTGATGTGTAGCTACCAGTAGACACATCATTAACGGAGTAGGCTCCAGTGAAAGAGGCATTGTGTGTATTGTATAAGAATTCTATACCAAGACCAGTCATTCCAAAGTAAGCATTAGCGGCGACACCATAACTCGAACCCCAAGCTAAAGCATAGTCTTGCGTAGCGCCCATATCAGAGATATTCTTGTTTAATAGCCAAGTAGAATTCCCGAGTCCTTTCCCCTGAACATCAACGCTAAGTTGACTAAAGAAACTTTGGGTAAGAAAAATGATTACGAATGTTGCACTGAGTTTTCTCATAAGAATTTTTTTGTACTAAAATAAGATAAAAGTGGCTTAAGCACGCTATGATTTAACTATTGAATAATTAGTTTACTCGTTTGGGTTGTATTTTTACTTCTGATACTTATAAAATAGGTCCCGGGATTCAATTTATTTAGCACAATTTTATTCGGACCAGTATTGAGGGTGTAAATAGCATGTTTTTTTCCGTGAAGGTCTATTACTGTTACGTCACTTTTTTCAGGTAATGAAACTGTAATAGAGTTTTGGGTAGGATTTGGATATATTTTCACTGGTGAATTGTTTGCTATTGAATTAAAAGATAAATCATCCTGAGAACAATCTCCAGGCATGTTAGCATCCATCCAGTCAAGACGTTGTGTAATCCAAGAAATCATTGTACTTATTTCTTCCTGGTACGATTGTGGAATTGGGTCCGGTTCAATCCAAATTGATTCTCCGATAAAGTAATCCCATTTTTCGAAATTTCTCTGAAGGGCACTGGATAAAAAAGTGGTATCTTCAACAATCCAATTAACGATGCTATCACTATGCATAAAGGATTGACGAAACTCTGTCCAGCGACATTTCAGGCGGTTCTGAAAGACAGGGTCTTCCATCATGGACTGCCACCACATTGGCATGGATTCAAGGTCCCAACAATCTTGATTTTGTAAATAAGTCCAACCTGTAGGTATGTTATTTGAGCACACCAAAGAAACGCCATAGGTTTGGTCAAAGTCCCAAATGGGACCCGCTACTAATTTTCCACCTTTACTGTCTTTGTCCTTGTGCACATAGGAGCTCAGTTTATAGCCATCCGAATTCTTACTGAATTCATTGATTAATAAAAAATCAGTAAAGGAATTCACATCAATATAGTTTGTATATCTAATTCCTTCTTCATTTGTATAGTCATTGGAAAAAAGTGCCTCTTCAAAATTTGCCATCCAATTTTTTATGTAGTTTGCTTGTTGCGGTTTTATTTTTTCAGCTTTTGGGTAATACCACTGATAAAACATAGGATTCCCACCTTGAGAATTATAATCCGATTCAAAGCCTTGAGGGTTATCAAGCCAATCCATCCTTAAAATATATCCTCCGGTTAAGGAGTCACCAGATAGGTCGTCTTCATCTAGTTTTGCAATTGATACGCGATCATCATCTCTTTTAATTTTTTCAACAAGGATATAGGTCCCACGATAATCTCCATTTAAAACCAATTCAACATACTTGAACTCTGAGGCGTATTGTCCCATGCGTTGTGCTAAATAGAAACTCATTGGAATTCGTACTTGTGATTTATCGATAACCATGGCATGTAATATCCAATCTTCCTCTCCTCCCATACCAAATAAGTTCACACTGGTATCCTCATTGGCTGCCGTTCGAAGCTCAATAGAATATGTTTTCTTATCAAACCCTTGGGTTGAATTCCCCCTTGTTTCAATTCCGAGGTAACTACTATGATAATTTAGAGGATCATTTATAGAATTTACGCCGCCGGCAGTATCATATTTAATACTAATCGTGCCGTTAATTTTGGGCTCGTCCGGTATTTCGTCGTCAGTGGTGACGATAATAATAGGAAGGTTTGAATTCGATAGTTGGGCATTATAACTTGCCATAACACAAATACAAATCATAAATGATAGAATGCTATTCTTAAACATTTCGGATAATTTCATTTAACGTAACGAAAAGACGAGGCGTTAAAAAATAGGTTGTTTTAAAACGATTTAACGGATTAGATTTACATGACCTGAAAGTGTTTTTCTTTCATCTGTATCAGGCATTTTATATATTATTTGCCATATATAGGTGCCTTCTTTTGCCTTAATACCGTCGGTGCTGTATGTCCCGTCCCAACCAAAATCTGGCTGATGAGACTCAAAAACAATTTCACCCCATCGATTATAAATCCATAACGTGTAATTGTAGGGGTCAATTGAGGGCGAGATTATAGGCATAAAAATCTGATTGTATTGATCTTCATCCGGTGTAAAAGTGTTGGGTATAAAAATTAATGGTGCTTCCTTACATTCTATGAAAAGGGATGCCGTATCGGAGCAACCTTGCACAGTACTGGCAACCAATGTTGCCAAATACCCAAAGGTGTTGTTTTCGTATTGATACTGAGGATTTTCTTCATTGGAGTAGGATGCGTCTCCAAAATCCCATGCAAAGTTCACTGCCGTATTTGATGAAGCGTTGTAAAACTGAACCCATTGATTATTAAGTGTTATTACAGCGGGTGCGGCTGTAAAGCTTGCAATAGGCTGACTGTCTAGGCAAATTAAGTTTTGGTTTGTTATCGAAGACGTGCATCCCTGTTCTGTGGCTGTTAAACTGACATCATAACAGCCTGCGGCACTAAACGTAATCATTTGATCGCAGGTATTAAATGTATCTCCATTACTAAGGGTCCAAGCACAGTTTGTATTTTCATTTGAAAAAGGATTGGAAAGGTTAATACTAATAGGTACACAACCTTCTGTCACACTTGCTTGAATCTCAACTTGTGGATTTGCAACAACATTACAGTTAAGCGTTGCAAGAGAATCACAGCCTGTTATCACACTCTGAAGATTTGCAGTTTGCATCCCTGCCGCATCAAATATTAAGCCGTTCCAACTAAAGGGAAGTTCTGATGAACATAAGGTTGTATCTGTTTCACTGGTTAAGGTAGGATTGATTAATAAATTTAAATTGACAAGAGAATCACATCCTGTTACCAAACTCAAAAGTGTGATCTGATAAGAGTCTGAAGTATTTAATTGTTGTCCATTCCAATTCCAAGGTAAATCACTGTCGCAGATTGTGATATTTGTGGTACTCGACAAGGTTGGGTTCACAACTAGCTCCAAAGTGACTATTGAATCACAACCTGTTACAAGGCTTATAAGATTTACTTCATGCGGTCCAGCATTTAAAATTTCAAGTCCGTTCCAGAATAAAGGAAGCTCAGTTTCGCAAACAGTGGAGTCAACTGTACTAAAAAGTACAGGGTTTACTGTTAGATTGAGCGTAACTATAGAGTCACAACCCGTAACTAAACTACTTAAAATGGTATTCTGAGAATCCGTACCGTTAAATACCAAACCGTTCCAATTTAAAGGAAGTTGAGTCGCACAAACAACAGAATCAGTTGTACTTTCCTGAGATGGAAGGATTGTAGCGTTGAGATTGGCTGATGAATCACAGCCAAAACTATTGATGAGTGTAGCTGTATAGATACCCGTTACGTCAATCGATATTCCGTTCCAAATAAATGGTGTTTCAGTATCACATACAACTGTATCTGTGGTGCTAAAACTGGCCGTATTCACGGTAAGATTCAATGTTGCTACAGAATCACAATTGTTAACACTTAATAACGAAACCGTTTCCGTTGAAGTGGCATTTATCTCAATACCATTCCAAAAATAGGGGAGCTCATCCTCACAAATGGAAATATTTTCTGTACTACTCAAGTCAGGAAGTATCGTAACGTTTATGGTATCGTAGTCAGGACAGGCTCCAGAATTTGCTGTAATAAGCGTTTCAACAATAAACTGCTGAAAGATAGGCTGACTCGTGTTGTTTTCGATTGTAGTTGTTGGATTAGAAATATTTGGATCATCGAGAAGGGTTGGATTATCCCATAAATAGCTATTGTTTGCGTCATTTTCGGAACCAATTTGTACAGATTCTCCACTACAGACGGAAATATCTGAACCAGCATTAGCCGCAGGAAGATCTGCAAATATTTGAACATTTTTTATGGAATGTTTATCATACAGCCCTCCGGTACTTGCAGAAAAACCCATGTATCCTGCAAAGTTCACAGGAAAAAATGCATTTAAATAGAGCGTGCCATTTATGGTGAGCGTTATTGTTCCGTTATTATAGGTTATAGTTGCTGAATTGTAATTGTTAGAACGTATGAAATTTAAATTTCCACCAACGTTATTTAAGGAAACAAGTCCCGGAGAAACCGCAGGGTTCTCGTTGTATCCAGCACCACTATAAATTTGTAGACCTGGATTCGCGCCGCCCCAATTGTTATATGTATCAAAAACGACTTTGATGCCATTGGCTGTAGCGGGAACACCAACACCGCCTCCAGAAACAAAACCTACTGGAGGAACGTCTAAAAAACAAAATGCGATGCCATCTGCGCCATTACCTTCCCAAATTCTAAAGTCGAAGTCAACATGCCATTGATTACAAGTAGATAAGTCTAAGGGTTCTTGAAAGAAAACTGCACCACTACTTGTATTGGTTTGATTGGTTAAAATGATTTCATCAAGATCGGTATTTGTATCACCTCCTGTATTTCCGACATAGGCCGCACCTGTCAGATTCCAACCTGAGGTATTTACAGGGGTGCCTTGTAGCTCAGCGAAAACAAGTTGACTATATCCATGCTGTACAAGAATAAGAAATACAAATAAAATTAGTCTCTTCGCCATGAAATCTTTTTAGATACTCAAATATACAGACAAAGTTTTTAGAAAATAGTTGCCTAAAGTTTTTTTGCGTCATTAAGACACTTTGAAGATGAGGTTTGCTCCTAATTTGACATGGAATGTATTGTTTCTTCGAAAACTGATTTTTGTCATTTTTTTAGAATACCATCTGAAATACATTTGTCTTCGGAATGCAGTTGAAGAAGACCATACAAGAGATTAATAAAATTATTGCAAAGCGCAACTGATCTTTGGATGGTATTATAAATAATGTGAAGCCGTCCGATAGGATGGCTTTTTTGGTTTAAAATAAAAATAGGATGATGTATTATACTGAGGATACAATTTTATATCTCGATGGGAAATGGATAAAAGCAAAAGACGCAGGCGTAAGCCTTTATAATCAATCTATTCACTATGGGAATGCTGTTTTTGAGGGGATTAGGTCATACGACACTGAGGATGGGGTACTTATTTTTAAGGCACGAGAGCATTACGATAGACTACGTTTTTCAGCACAAAAGATGCATATTCCTTTAACATATACAAGTGAGGAGCTCACGAAAATATCTTACGAGCTTTTGGAGCGAAATAATCTCACAAATGCTTATCTGCGTCCATTGGTTTATCCCGGAGAAAACATGAGCCTTGTTGCTGGAGAGGAATCACATGTGTTATTATGCGCTTGGGAATGGGGAAGGTATCTCGGAGATACTTTATTAAAACTGATGACCTCTTCGTTTCAGCGGCCAAATCCTAAAGCATGTTTTGTTGAGGCTAAGGTCACTGGACATTACACCAATTCAATATTGGCAACTACTGAGGCAAAACAAAAGGGCTTTGATGAAGCGCTATTATTGGATGCGCAAGGTTATGTAGCTGAGGGGCCTGGCGCAAACTTTTTCTATGAAAAAGATGATATTTTGTTCACCCCAAAGCTTGGGAATATCCTTCCAGGAATCACGAGACAAACGATTTTAGAGTTGGCAAATGAAATGGGGGTCGAGGTTCGAGAAAGGCAATTTACTATTGACGCGGTTTATCAAGCTGACGGAGCGTTTTTCACGGGTACAGCTGCAGAGGTTGCAGGGATCGAAAGTCTAGATGGTAACAAATTTGGTTTGCATTGGTCAGATACAATAGGTTCTGAGTTGTCTAGAGCCTATAATAACAGGGTGCAAAAGAAAGAGTATAAAAATTTTGAATTAGTTTAAGATGAAACTTAATAAATTTAGTCAGCGCGTAACTCAAGACGATTCTCAACCCGCAGCGCAAGCGATGCTTCATGCCATAGGCTTGAAAGATAAAGATTTCGAAAAACCATTTGTAGGTATTGCTAGCACGGGATATGAAGGAAACCCCTGTAATATGCACCTCAATGACTTAGCGAAGCTTGTAAAAGATGGAACGCTTCAGAAGGATTTGGTTGGATTGATTTTTAATACCATTGGTGTTAGTGATGGTATTTCAATGGGCACTCCTGGTATGCGTTTTTCTCTTCCTTCTCGGGATATCATCGCGGACTCAATGGAAACAGTTGTGGAAGCTATGTCATATGACGCATTGGCTACTGTGGTAGGATGTGACAAGAATATGCCAGGAGCATTAATTGCAATGCTTCGCCTCAACAGACCGAGTATTTTACTATATGGAGGTACAATTTCTTCAGGTTGTCATGAAGGTAAAAAACTTGATGTGGTATCAGCATTCGAAGCATGGGGACAAAGAAATGCAGGCAATATGGCGGAAAAAGAATATAAATCAATCATTAAAAAAGCTTGTCCAGGCGCAGGCGCATGCGGAGGAATGTACACTGCAAATACAATGGCTGCGGCAATTGAGACTTTAGGGATGTCTTTACCTTTTAATTCATCTAATCCAGCATTAAGTAACGCTAAAAAAGAAGAGAGTATAGCTGCAGGATGCGCATTACGTTTACTGATAGAAAAGGATATTAAACCTAGTGATATAGTAACCAAGAGATCTATTGAAAATGCAATTCGATTGGTAACTGTTTTAGGCGGTTCAACAAATGCAGTACTCCATTTTTTAGCTATAGCTTCTGCGGCAAATGTTTCATTTACGCTTGAAGATTTTCAAAGAATTTCTGAAAGCACACCATTTTTAGCAGATTTAAAACCAAGTGGAAAGTATCTAATGGAGGACCTACATCTTGTGGGTGGTGTACCAGCTGTTTTGAAGTACATGTTAAGTGCTGGGCTAATCCATGGGGATTGTATGACCGTTACAGGAAAAACATTAGCAGAAAATTTAGCAACTGTTCCAGATTTGAGTGAAGGTCAAGATGTGATTTTACCCCTAGACAAACCCATAAAAGACTCTGGACATATACGAGTATTAAAAGGCAATTTATCACCAAAGGGTGCAGTCGCTAAAATAACCGGTAAAGAAGGATTAAGGTTTTCAGGAACAGCCAAAGTATTCAATTCCGAATATGAGGCCAATCAGGGTATTAAAGACGGAAAAATTGTTAAAGGAGATGTTGTGGTTATTCGTTACGAGGGACCAAAAGGTGGTCCAGGAATGCCTGAAATGCTGAAACCAACAGCAGCTATAATTGGTGCAGGTTTGGGGAATGATGTGGCATTGATTACAGATGGTCGTTTTTCAGGAGGAACGCATGGCTTTGTTGTTGGACATATATCACCTGAAGCTCAAGAAGGCGGTACAATAGCTTTGGTAAATGAAGGAGATCAAATTACAATAGACGCGGTAAAAAACACGATTAATTTAAACATATCAAATGAAGAGTTTGCATTAAGGAAAAGTGCCTGGAGGGCTCCTGCGCTTAAGGTCAATAAGGGAGCTCTTTATAAATATGCGAAGATGGTCTCGCCAGCCTTTGAGGGATGCGTAACTGATAATTTTTAGGATTATGGAAAAGCTTGAAGTGGAACAAAAAGGTGAATTGAAGTCATCATTAGTACAAAATATGACAGGTGCTCAAGCAGTAGTTCATTCCTTAATCAAGGAAGGGGTAGATCTGGTTTTTGGTTATCCAGGGGGAGCTATTATGCCTGTTTATGATGCCTTGTATGATGCAGAAGACGAACTAAAGCATGTATTGGTTCGACATGAACAAGGTGCGACACATGCGGCTCAGGGTTATGCAAGGGCTTCTGGAAAGGTGGGCGTATGTCTTGCGACTTCTGGGCCCGGTGCGACAAACTTAATTACTGGAATTGCGGATGCTCAGATTGATTCAACGCCGTTAGTATGTATTACAGGTCAGGTTTCGAGTGGATTATTAGGTACAGATGCTTTTCAAGAGACGGATGTGATTGGAATATCCATGCCCGTTACAAAATGGAATTTTCAAGTCACGCGTGCATACGAAATACCTGAGGCTTTAGCTAAAGCATTTTACATTGCACGTTCTGGTAAGCCAGGACCTGTATTGGTTGATATCACGAAAGATGCGCAGTTTGGGAGACTTGATTTCAGTTACCAACCTTTTAAAGGGATGCGCAGCTATGTACCATACCCGACTTTAGAACTGAATAAAGTAAAGATGGCTGCGGATTTGATAAACAAAGCCAAGCGACCTTTGGTACTTTTTGGTCAAGGGATTATCCTCTCTGAAGCTGAAAACGAATTCAAGGCGTTTATTGAAAAAGCAGGGTTGCCTTCTGCATGGACAATTTTAGGATTATCAGCTCTGGATTCTGACCATTACTTAAATGTGGGTATGCTCGGTATGCATGGGAATTATGCTCCGAATAAATTAACCAATGAATGTGATGTGCTAATCGCCATTGGTATGCGCTTTGACGATCGCATAACAGGTGATTTGAGCCGATACGCTAAACAAGCCAAGGTGATTCATTTAGAAATAGATCCTGCAGAGGTGGATAAGAATGTAAAAACAGATGTTGCTGTATTAGGTGATGCTAAAGAATGCCTCATTGCATTAACTCAGTTGGTTGAAAACAGGAAGCATGAAGAATGGCTTCTTGAATTTCGAAAATTGGAATTTGAAGAATATGAAGAAGTTATTCAGGAAGAATTAAACCCAAGTGTACCTGAATTAAGTATGGGAGAGGTAATTCGATCAATAAACGACCAAACCAAAGGAGATTCAATTATCGTAACCGATGTTGGTCAACATCAGATGGTTACTTGTCGTTATGCTAAATTCAAAAAAAGCACAAAATCTATGATCACATCAGGCGGGCTTGGAACGATGGGATTCTGTTTACCCGCTGCAATAGGTGCAAAAATGGCACTACCTAATAAACAGGTCATTGGGATAATTGGAGATGGAGGATTTCAAATGACCTTACAAGAGTTAGGCACAATTTTTCAAACAAAATTACCTGTTAAGATTGTGGTTTTGAATAATGAGTTTTTAGGTATGGTACGTCAGTGGCAAGAGTTGTTTTTTGACAAACGGTATGCATCAACTACCATGGTGAATCCTGATTTTCAAACCATAGTTTCAGGTTACGGAATTAAAACAATGAAAGTAACGAATCGCAAAGATCTTGATGCAGCAGTTGGTTCGATGCTCGCGTATGACGGCGCGTACTTTCTAGAGGTAAGGGTTGCTAAAGAAAATAATGTTTTCCCAATGGTTCCTACTGGTGCCTCAGTTTCAGAAATCAGACTTAAATAAACACTATGAAAAAACGATATACAATATCCATATTCACTGAGGACATCGTTGGTCTTTTGAACCGAGTTACCATAATATTTACAAGGCGAAAAATAAACATTGAAAGTATAGCAGCTTCGGACAGCGAGGTGCAAAACATTCATCGATACACAATTGTAGTAAATGAATCTGAGGAAATAGTGAAAAAAGTAACCTTACAGCTTGAAAAGCAGGTAGAGGTTATAAAAGCTGTTTACCATCTCGATGATGAGATCATTTATCAAGAGATTGCATTATTTAAAGTCCCAACAAGTATTTTAATGCAAGGAGGAGAAGCAGAGCATATTGTTCGGTCGCATCATGCACGTGTCCTGAGCATTGAGCCCGAATTTTCTGTCATCGAAAAAACAGGTCATAAAGAAGAAACACAGCACCTTTTCGACGAACTTGAACCCCATGGAATCCTTGAATTTGTAAGGTCAGGTCGCGTGGCAATAACAAAACCAATGCGAACCCTTACCTCAATAGTAAATGAATTAGAAAACACCTATTAACACAATCATGAGTAATTATTTTAACAAGTTAACGCAAACACAAAAATTAGAAGCGCTAGGGAAATGCGATTTTCTCGATGCCTCGGAATTTTTAAAAGGTCTAGAGGTCTTAAAAGATAAAAAAGTTGTCATCATTGGATGTGGTTCGCAGGGACTGAATCAAGGCTTGAATATGAGGGATTCAGGACTTGATATTTCCTATGCATTGCGAGAGGTCGCGATTTCAGAAAAAAGGGAATCCTATAAAAACGCTATTTCTAATGGGTTTAAAGTCGGTACCTATGCGGCACTTATTCCGAGTGCTGATTTAGTTATCAATCTCACACCTGACAAACAGCATTCAGGAGTAATTCAACGGGCAATACCCTTAATGAAAAAAGGAGCGACATTATCTTATTCTCACGGATTCAATATCGTAGAGGAGGGGATGACCGTTCGCGAGGACCTTACAGTTATTCTTATGGCGCCAAAGTCCCCAGGTTCTGAGGTTAGAGAGGAATATAAGCGAGGTTTCGGTGTACCAACCTTAATTGCAGTGCATCGGGAAAATGATCCAAATGGAACAGGTTTTGAATGGGCAAAAGCATATGCTTACGCCACTGGAGGTCATCGTGCGGGCGTACTTCATTCTTCTTTTGTAGCTGAGGTCAAATCAGATTTGATGGGTGAGCAAACTATTTTATGTGGAATGCTTCAATCAGGGTCATTATTGGCCTTTGATAAAATGATTGAACAAGGCGTTGCGCCAAGTTATGCTTCCCAACTCATTCAATATGGCTGGGAGGCTATGTCTGAGGAATTAAAAATGGGTGGAATTACCCAAATGCTTTCTCGTATTTCTGATGAGAATAAGGTAAAAGTATATGCGCTTTCAGAGGAATTAAAAATTATTTTGAGGCCGTTGTTTCAAAAACATATGGATCGCATTATTTCAGGGGTTTTTTCAGAAGAAATGATGGGAGATTGGAAGAATAACGACCTTAATCTTTTAAATTGGAGAGCTCAAACGCTTGAGACGTTATTTGAAAAAACAGAGGCTTCAGAACCAAATTTTTCTAACCAAAGCTATTTTGATCATGGAAGTTTATTGTTAGCTTTTATTAAATCAGGAGTTGAATTGGCGTTTGAAACAATGGTTGCCGCAGGGATAAAAGAGGAATCTGCATATTACGAATCATTACACGAACTTCCTTTAATTGCCAATACAATAGCAAGGAAAAAATTATTCGAGATGAACAGAATCATTTCTGATACTGCAGAATATGGTTGTTATTTATTTAATCAAGAATGTCAACCCTTATTAAAAGACTTTGTTGCGGATTTAGATTCAGGTCTCATGGGTAATGCATTTCAACCATCGGGTGGGAAGGTGACAAATTTAGAACATATCAATGAATGTATTCAAGAACACCCCGTAGAAAAGATAGGCACAGTTTTACGTGCTGCTATGGCACCAGAAAAACAGGTCTTGAGCCATGTATAGGGTGAATTTAAAAGACGTTGAAGCTGCAGCTAGACGTCTTGAAGATGTTTCATTGTGCTCTCCTTTGACTGTAAATGATACACAGTCTCGGGAGTTTGGTTCATCCATTTTTTTTAAAAGGGAAGACCTACAACAAGTCCGCTCTTATAAAATACGTGGCGCATACAATAAAATCTCTTGTATTCCTGAGGCCGATCTAAAAAAAGGAGTTGTATGTGCCAGTGCTGGAAACCATGCCCAAGGTGTTGCATATTCTTGTGCACGTAAAAAGGTTAAGGGCATGATTTTTATGCCAACCCCAACCCCAAAGCAAAAGATTGCCCAAGTAAAGATGTTTGGAGGGGATTTTGTCGAGGTCATTCTCACCGGAGATACCTTTGATGATGCATCTCAGAAAGCCAGAGCATTTTGCAATTTGCATGATATGCATTTTGTACATCCTTTTGACGATGAAAAGGTCATTGAAGGTCAAGCGACAATTGGTTTGGAGATTTTAGCGCAATCGAAAGTAGGCATAGACTATCTATTTCTTCCAGTAGGAGGAGGAGGAGTTGCATCTGGAGTATCGAGTGTTTTTAAAATTCGTTCACCTGAAACTAAAATTATTGGTGTAGAACCAGAAGGTGCGCCATCAATGTCTAGATCTATCGCTAATGCTGAAAACACAGTGCTTTTTGATATTGATAAATTTGTGGACGGTGCATCGGTGCAAAGAGTAGGTGATTTGAATTTTAATATTTGTAAGGAGAATTTATTTGAAATGGCTACGGTTCATGAGGGTAAAATTTGCCAAACCATATTAGATATGTACAACAAGGACGCAATCGTTGTTGAGCCTGCAGGAGCTATGACAGTTGCTGTATTAGAAAAGTATCGCGAGGAGATTAAGGGTAAAAATGTTGTATGTTTAGTAAGCGGCAGTAATAATGATATTACAAGGACTGAGGAGATCAAAGAGCGCGCCTTATTGTATAGTGGAGTGAAACATTACTTTATTGTAAGGTTCCCTCAGCGCGCAGGTGCTTTGAAGGATTTTATAGAAAAAGTTTTAGGTCCGAAGGATGACATCACGCATTTTGAGTATTCAAAAAAACAAAGTAGTACAAACGCACCAGCCGTTGTAGGCATAGAGCTTGGAAATCCATCAGACTTCAATGCATTAAAAAAACGTATGGTTTCTTTTAACTTTTTCGGAGAGTACCTTAATGATAAGCCAGACTTGTTTCAATTCCTAGTTTAAAATTATAGATTTTGTGCCCTTTGCCAGGGACCAAGGTTATGAGCGATGATACCTTCTTTTCTAAGGAGAGACTTCGCTATTCCTGCTCTTCCACCAGATTTACATACCAAGATGATCTCTTTTCCTTTTAATGAAGCTGTTTTTGACTTCAAAACATTTAAGGGGATGTTCTTGCTTTTTTTTGCGTGTCCTGATAAGAATTCCTGAGGGGTTCGGACATCAATGACAAGCGCACCTTTTTCAATTAATTCTGTGTAATTGATAGCGGGTCCGAATAATTTGATTTTTAGAGAGGAGAAAAAAGACACATTTAAAATTAGTAAACTTCAAGTTAGGAAGTCCTACTGACCCTATTTATTTTCGTTTTTTTCTTGCTCTTTATTGGCTTTACTGATCATCGATAGATATCCCCACATGTAGGCTGCGAAAATGACAAATCCGATGGTAAACATTGCTGTATTATTCATCATTCTTTTTGATTTTCTTGGTTCGTATCTCTCCTAATTTGTCTAATGGCAACTGAAAATCCTAAAATGGATGGTACCCATATACCAACAAAGATACCTTCTAGTTTATTTCCTGTAAACCATAGTGTTACAGAGTATAAAAAAGAAAGGAAGGCCAAAATTACAGGGTAGTACATGGTCCATATTTTTGATAAGTTCATATTTCGTTATATTTTACGTTGTTGTTAAAAACCAGACTTGCAGACGCTAAAATTAAGCGTTGTCTGGTTTCAAAGTTCATTACAAGAACATAAAAAACAGGTGAATTGTTTAGATTGCGCTTTTGGCTTTTATTATTTCTTTATGATTCAATTTTTGATTGGAAGACTTATATATAAAAACACCTTGATCATAGTCTAAGTGATGAATGGAGAATGTTAGAAGATAGGTAGGATATCACTCATGTT
>Ga0257120_1001708_pt1 | contig 14049 bp, 11 predicted proteins | sample SI106_10metaG_FD_190153 | JGI IMG/M metagenome (GOLD analysis project Ga0257120, IMG submission 190153) | Marine microbial communities from Saanich Inlet, British Columbia, Canada - SI106_10 | ecosystem: Environmental > Aquatic > Marine > Inlet | place: Canada: British Columbia | collected... | reverse complement strand
ATTCAAAAAAGCGAAGACAATGCAAACTCATATGCATCGACCGCCTATCTTCTTTCTAAAAGACTCATTGTAAACATCATTTCGTTTATACAAAAATACCCCTAAGATGTCAAAAAAGAAAGCTTTTGCATTGCGTGTCAATGAAGATATGATGAAAGCCATTGAAAAATGGGCTGCAGACGAATTTCGTTCCACAAACGGGCAAATTGAATGGATGCTGATGAAGACTTTAAAAGACGAAAATAGAGCTCCGAAAATGAAAGCTGAATAATTTTCTCTAAAGTCAACCATCATTTCTATGGTTCAACTTAAATTCTACTTCCAAACGTTAAAATCACACAAAAAAGTTCTCACTGGTAAAAATTCGGACTTTCATTTTAGTTAGGCAAAACTATTTTTGTACCTTGTATTCTTGTAACTATTAATTTTTTAAGCTTGTCATCATGAAAAAACTACTTACACTACTATTTTTATGTATTTCCCCCGTAGTATTTACGCAAGAATTCTCTATCGATATGGTCAAAAACATGAAGCCTCGAAATATTGGTCCTGGCGGTATGAGTGGACGAGTAACCTCTATTGATGTTGTAGAATCAAATCCAGAAATCATTTATGTAGGAACTGCTTCCGGAGGAATATGGAAATCTAGCTCTGGAGGAATTAAATGGGACCCTATTTTTGAAAAAGAACTAACGGCTTCTATCGGAGCTATTGCGATTCAACAATCAAATCCGAGTGTAGTTTGGGCAGGAACCGGTGAGGGAAATCCACGAAATAGTTTAAACGGAGGATACGGAGTTTACAAATCTTTAGATGCTGGAAAAACGTGGAAATCTATGGGCTTAGAAAAAACACGGCATATCCACCGCTTGATAATTCATCCTAAAAACCCCGATATTATCTATGTTGGAGCTATTGGTTCACCATGGGGGGCCCACAAAGAACGTGGTGTCTATAAAACTACAGACGGTGGAAAAACATGGAAGCAAATTTTATTTACAAATCCAAAATCGGGAGCAGCTGACCTTATTATGGATCCTAATAATCCAAATAAATTGATTGCTTCTATGTGGGAACACAAGCGTGAACCTTGGTTTTTTAAATCTGGTGGCGAAGGAAGTGGATTGTACATTACCCATGACGGTGGAGAGAATTGGAAAAAAATCACTGAGAAAGAGGGATTTCCTGAGGGAGACCTGGGAAGAATTGGTGTGGCAATTGCACCCAATAACTCAGAGGTAATATACGCACTGGTAGAAGCTAAAAAAAATGCACTTTACAAAAGTGAAGATGGTGGATTTAAATGGAAAAAAATAAATGACAAACCAGGCATTGGAAATCGCCCTTTTTATTATTCAGAAATTTATGTAGATCCTCACAATGAAAATAAATTGTACACCATTTTCACCTATATAAACGTATCTGAAGATGGAGGGAAATCCTTTGAGCAATTGATGCCAGCTTACGGTGTAGAAAACGGAGTACACCCTGATCACCATGCTTGGTGGATTCACCCCAATAATGGGAAATTTATGATAGATGGAAATGATGGTGGTTTGAATATCACCAAAGATGGAGGGAAATCTTGGAGATTTATTGGAAATATTCCTGTGGCTCAATTTTATCATATCAACCTAGACAACGAATTTCCATATAATGTATACGGAGGAATGCAAGACAATGGATCTTGGAGAGGTCCGGCATACGTATGGAAAACTCAAGGGATTCGAAATTCTTATTGGCAAGAAATAAGTTTTGGCGATGGTTTTGATGTTATTCCTGACAAAGAAAATTCACAGTATGGATGGACCATGAGTCAACAAGGTTACGTTAGTCGATATGATTGGAAAACTGGAAATAATTACACTGTAAGACCCATTCATAAAGATGAAAATGTAAAATTGCGATTCAATTGGAATGCCGCCATCAATATTGACCCATTCGATCCAGCTACATTATATTTTGGAAGTCAGTTTGTTCACAAATCAACAGACAAAGGACTTACATGGAATGTAATTTCACCCGACTTATCTACTAATGACCCTGAAAAATTAAAGCAATCAGAAAGTGGAGGACTAACAATAGATGCAACAGGAGCTGAGAATCACTGTACCATTTTGGTAATAGAACCTACCATATTAGAAAAAGATGTTTTGTGGGCTGCTACCGATGATGGACAAGTTCATATCACAAAAGATGGAGGGAAAAACTGGGAAAATGTTGCCAATAATATCAAAGGACTTCCCAAAAATTCTTGGATTACACAGATCAAATCATCCAACAAAAACAAAGGAGAAGCGCTCTTGATTGCGAATGATTACAGGCGTTTTAATTATACACCCTATGCCTACAGAACCAAAAACTACGGATCAACTTGGACACGAATTGTTGATGAAAAAGACGTGCAAAGTTATGCTTTGTGCATTGTTGAAGATCCTGAAAATAAAAACCTCCTTTTCCTGGGTACTGATGATGGACTATACATTTCTATTGATGCAGGAAATAAATGGACAAAATGGACCACAGGCTTTCCCACTGTCCCCGTTAAAGACATGGTGATACATCCTAGAGAGCACGATTTGGTTATTGGAACCTTTGGGCGTGCCGCTTGGGTTTTGGACGATATCCGTCCATTAAGAGCAATGGCAAATCCAAATAATCATTTTAAACAATTAACCTTATTTGAACCTCCAACAGCATATCAGCCAGCATACCAACAACCTACGGGAAGTAGATTTGGTGCAGATGCGATGTATCAAGGAGAAAACAAAAAAAAAGGAGCTCATATTTCCTATTATTTTCACAAACCTATTGAAGATACAATTGAAAAGTCTGACAAAAACACCCCCCTCGAAAAAGTTGAAAAAGAGCGCAAAAAGGATTCTATTACGCTCGAAATATTTGATGGAACTCGAAAAATAAGAACCTTAAAACTTGAAGCACCTAAAGAAAGTGGTATTTATAAAACTACATGGAATTTGCGAGAAAAAGGAGTTGATAGCGCTTCTCGAAAAATCAAAAAAACTACAAAAGAGCCATCTGGTGTCACTGTTAAACCAGGAACCTATCATTTAAAAATGACTTTCAAAAATGAAATTTCCGAGCAAGACATTGCGGTTGCCTTTGATCCTCGATTAGCAATTTCAACAGAAGCAATCGATCAAAAATACAATGCAGGGAAAGAATTGGAAAGCTATCAAAAGAAAATTGCTGCTGTCGTAAAACAATTGGTAGAAAGTAAAAATACTGCAACTACACTAAAGGCCCAACTATCAAAAGAGGATATAAATTCAAAAGAAAAAAAATATCGCTCTGAAATAAAATCAGCAACTGATATCCTTCAAAAAATTGAGGAATTAATCGCAATGTATTTGGGCAAAGAAGACAAAAGACAAGGAATTATCAGAAATCCAGAAGTTACCGTAAATCAGCGTCTTGGGAATGCCGCTAATTACATTCTTTCACGGTTTGGACAACAAACAGCAACAGAAGAAATCTTGATGAACCAATTTAAAGATGAATTTAAAAAAGCCATTTCTAAAACAAATTCTTTCTATCAATCCGATTGGACCAACTTTAAATCTTCTTTAGAAAAAATTCACATTTCCCCATTTAAAGAAACAAACATCTATTCTACCCAATAATATATACCCATGAAGAAAATTATTTTATGCTGTTTTCTAAGCATTACATTTGCAAATATGCAAGCTCAAAACGCCCCCGAAAACAAGTTAGGAGCTTGGTACATGTACAACGGATCGCACCAATTATCAGCACCCTTTTCACTACAAACCATGGCACATTTTCGGTATTTTGAGACAAGCAGTGAATTTCAACAAGGAATTTACCGACTAGGCTTGAATTATAAGCTAAACCCCAAGTTTAATTTTACTTTAGGCTTGAGCTATGCAGAAACAGACACACAATATAACACCCCCTCTGCTTTGCTTACAGAATACAGAATTTATGAAGACTTTAATTTCAATACAAATCTCACAAAACTCAAACTAAGACACCGTTTTAGATTTGAACATCGATTTTTAGATTTTCAGGGTGAAAAATCGTTTCAAAATTGGATTCGATACGACTTGAATGCCACCTACCCTCTATCAAATTACTGGAGTTTTTATGCGTTTAATGAACTCTTTCTCAATTTTAAAGGAGAGCTGTTTTCACAAAACTGGACTGGCGCAGGCTTGTTGTATAAATTGAACAATCATATAAAATTCAAAGCTGGGTATTTCCATCAGAAATTAAAAAATGTAGGATTTGACAGACTGCAATTTGGAGTCATCGTTAACACCGATTTTAGAAATAAAGCAATTTAAATTCATTTGATGTCCATTTCAGAAATTAGCAACGATATTCCATTATTCCCAAATGACACCGTCATATTCGGTATTTTATGTGTTGTACTCGCAGGAATTTTTTACACCTCTAAAAAAGATTTTTTCTCAAAATTTTATACCGTCGTTCCTGCACTATTACTCTGCTATTTTATTCCTTCAATTTTGAGTTCTTTAGGAATTATTGCAGACAAGTGGATGGATGTAAGCGCTACCATAAAACACTTACAATCTCTTTATGGGAACTTGGATGAAATCACCAACCTTAGCTCTTTGAAAGCCTATATAAGCACAAATCAAATTCCAACCAGTGAATATGCCCAATTTACGGGCAGCAGTAAAATCTACTATGTAGCTTCACGGTTTTTACTACCGGCATCATTGGTTTTACTTACATTGAGCATAGACCTGAAAGGTGTTTTTAAATTAGGCCCAAAAGCATTGATCATGTTTTTAACTGCTACCATTGGAGTAATGATTGGTGGACCTATTGCCATTGTATTCTTTAAATATGTTGCACCCAACATGTTAACACAAGTAGAAGGAACAGAACTTTGGAAAGGCTTGTCTACCGTAGCTGGAAGCTGGATAGGCGGTGGAGCAAATCAGCTTGCCATGAAAGAACAGTGGGAAGTTTCTGACAATCTATTTAGCATCATGGCAGTGGTAGATGTGTTGGTTGCAGAAGTTTGGATGGCATTTTTATTGATTGGTGTAGCTAAATCAGAAGCTATTGACAAATGGTTAAAGGCAGATACCTCATCCATTACAGCACTGAAAAATTCTATGGAAAAATTCACTTTAGAAACAGCTAGAATTCCGTCGTTCAATGATCTAGTGCTTCTTGTAGGAATTGCATTTGGAGTTACTTCTATCGGGCATATTATTGGAGATCATTTGGGAAGTTATATCACAAAAAATGTGCCTTTTTTAGTCGATTTAGGCCTGGGTAGTTCCTTTTTCTGGTTGATCATCACAGCAACTACCCTCGGAATATTTTTGTCATTTACAAAAATTAAAACCTATGAGGGCGCAGGAGCTAGTAAGATTGGCACTGTTTTTATCTACCTATTAGTAGCCTCTATTGGGATGAAAATGAACTTGAATGCCATCGTTGAAAACATCAGCTTATTTGCAATCGGATTTGTCTGGATGATCATTCATGTTGGACTCTTGGTAGTGGTTGCCAAAATCATCAAAGCACCCTATTTCTTTTTAGCAGTAGGCTCTAAAGCAAACATTGGTGGCGCTGCTTCAGCACCAGTGGTCGCGGGTGCATTTCACCCATCATTAGCCCCAGTAGGGGTTTTGCTCGCTGTATTAGGATATGCATTAGGAACCTATGGAGCATTTTTCTGTGCAATCATGATGAAATGGGTCAGCTAATTTTTTCGAAATTATATAGCTTTGCAAAAGCAAATGATGCATATTTGCATTTCAATTAATTCAAACTACTAATGAAAAAAATTACCCTAATCTGCCTACTTCTTATCGTAGCCGCTTGTTCTTCAAAAAAAGATGGAAATATGATTGTTCAGGGAAAAATAAAAGGCCTTAAAAAAGGAACTTTATACCTCCAGAAAATGAACGATTCGATTCTTGTATCTGTCGATTCAATAGCTATTTTAGGAGACAATACATTCAAATTAACCGACAATATTGGCACTCCAGAATTATATTTTTTAACATTTGAAGGAAGCAACGCCAAAGAACGCATCTTGTTTTTTGGTGAAGAAGGAGTGATTACCATCAATGATCAAATCAAAAATTTTGGTTTCAACCCTGAAATTAGTGGGTCTAAAAATCAAACTGTTTTAGACAAATTCAATAAAGTCAATAAACAATTCCTCAACCAGCGTCTCGACTTTATTCAAAGAGATTTTGAAGCAAAAAAATCAAAAGATGCTGAAATGACAAAACAATTGGAGGAAGATTATCAGAAACTTACCCGACGTCGTATTTTATTTGCTGCCAATTTTGCGCTTTCAAATGCAGACACTGAAGCTGCTGCCTATATTGGATTGACCGAATTGTACAATGCAAATATCAAATTGTTAGACACATTGAATAAATCTCTTTCTGAAAAAGTTAAACAGTCATCATACGGAAAACGTTTTGATGACTATGTTTCCGAAATTAAGAAAAGTGAAGAAAAAAACTAAGCTTCTTTTTCAATCAAAATAACAAAGGAAAATTGAAGTTTGAATTGCTATTGCTTTCAGGCTTCAATTTTCTTTTTTTGTTTACATTCACTCCCTAAGCGGCTCAGAAATGACCCCATTTTTTCTTTAATGAGCCGTGAAGTTCCATTTAATTGAAAAGAATTGGATTTAATCGCTATCTTTAAGCTTTAAACTCAACAAATGAAATCAGCAAAACAATGGTTTGAAGAATATGCAGTAAGCCATCAAAATCACACCAATCAATTGGTACATTATATTTGTGTGCCCCTCATTTTCTTTAGTGTATTTGGCCTTTTAATGAGCATCCCTACAACACTTCTCAAAAACTACTTTCAATTGTACAACCCGCTTCTAGAAAATTGGGCCGTAATTGTTGGACTTTTAATTTCAATCTTTTACCTGCGCTTGGGATTTTGGTATTTCATAGAAATGCTATTAGTGATGATTCTTTCTGTTGTGGGCAACTTCTGGCTGGGAAATAATACAAATTTATTTTATGCCTCCATTCTTATTTTTGTCCTTGCATGGATTGGACAGTTTTGGGGCCATCATGTAGAAGGCAAAAAACCCTCTTTTGCTAAAGACATACAATTTTTACTGATTGGACCTCTTTGGGTCATTCAAAAATTGGGAGCAAAAAAATAACACCCTACACAAGCAATCGTATCCATTCTTACAAACTTGAACAATGAACGAAGAACTGAATTTTGATGATTTTTTAAATGTTGACCTCCGTATAGGAACCATCCTTGAAGTGAATGATTTTCCTAAAGCAAGAAAACCTGCCTATCAATTAAAAATTGATTTTGGTCCTCTGGGAATTAAAAAATCGAGTGCTCAAATCACCGATCTGTACACCAAAGAAGAATTATTGCACAAACAAGTTTCTGCGATCATCAACTTCAAACCGAGACAAATTGCCAATTTTATGAGCGAGTGTTTGGTCTTAGGGGTTTACAATACTGATAGTGAAGTGGTTTTGTTACAACCCACAAAGCCTGTCAACAATGGTGAAGAGATTCGTTAAAGTTTTGTTTGTGCTGCACAACAGACAACAACACGATTTGTTCCCTATGTAATAAACGAAACAAAAAACGGGTTGCCACAAGACAACCCGTTTTATTATTGCACTAGTTAAAAAATTAAATTGAATTTAGGGGATGCTCTACTCTTTGAAGAAGTTTTGAAAAAGAAAGAAACTAAAGAAAAGAGTCCTTAATCTTTCGGATTGTTTAAAATAATTAAGGCTGCGATGACTCCTGGAATCCATCCGCACAGCGTCAACAAAAAAGTAATCACAATAGAACCGCATCCTTTATCTATCACAGATAAGGGCGGAAACACTATGGCTAGGAGAACTCTTAGAATATGCATGTTTTTGTAGATATCGAATTTTCTATTCGACGAGCTAGTTTCTCATTTGTTACAGACTAAATCGAAATACGCTCAAGCTCACAACATTTTTACTAAAGATAGAAAAATAGTGTCTGTTTTTGTTCACAAGTAATCCTTATGCATTTACCTCAACAGTGAACTCATAGGTATTCAAATTGGCTTTTAAATGTGCAGTATGCTCTTTATTGCTCCACAGAATATCAATCCTGTCTTCGCTTGTGTCATTTATGGTGATCTCTCCAGAAAAAGCTACGGAAGTATTTCTCAATCGAATTAAATCGAGCTGTTTGATGACAATCTCTTTTGAAAGACCTGTTTCGATATCCTCTAATGAAAGGGTCGTCCGGTTGATTTCTTTATGGCCTCCGTCTCCACCATTATCTGCTGCAGCGTAATCGTTTTTCCCTGCAAAAATATCTAGGTACCATATTTGTGGAATTCCTGGCATAAATAACTGAATGGCTCTAGCGAGAAGGAATTTTTGCTCGTCTTCTCCCAAAGCGCTGAAAAAGGTCGCATTTACTTGGTAATACGAAATCTTTTTTCCAGCAGGATCATAAAGATTTTTGACCCTACCCCCACGTTCCAAAATGGTGTTCATGATTCTCTCTATTTCTGCATCTTCCAACAATCCTGCATTGTACCTATCACCGACTTGCTTCCCTTTTAAATCCAATACTGGAATACCATCATGACAACCTAGCATATTGACTGTTTTGTAGCCTTTTTCTACAATTTCTTTTGCCCAAGAAATCAAAGCAGAATTATTGCTGTTTTCTAACGTATGAATCATTAAGCCAGGTAAGAAAAAGTCGTAAATAGCATAGCCCTTATTGGCAACTTCATCATGTAAATGCAATCCATATTCTGCGTGGATTTCTGGCAGAAGGGTTAAATGGTTGCGTTGCGCAATTTGCTTGATGCGCTCCAAATACTCCCAAGTTCCAGGCGTATTGAAAAAGTTGGACTGTCCAATTTCTTTGTGCAAATAGGCAAAAGCATCTAAACGCAATATCTTCCCCCCAAAATCACTTACTTTTTGTAAAGTCTCTGCATAAAAATCCCACACCAATTCTGAGTTTGCATTGACATCCATTTGTCCTAAGTAAGAACATTTTCTTTTTATGATTTGTAAAATTTGAGCATTTATTGTCTTATTTGTGACCAATTCAATGGTAGCAAGATCTTTCTTTTCTTCAATAGCTGTGTTGATTTTTTTACAAATCACCTCCGATTCTTCTGAAGAAAGTCCCTCGATATTTTTAAAATCTGAAACGGCAAGTAGATGCTGAGTGATTTTTTGATAAAAAGTGTTCCAATAAGGCTGATCGCTTCCATCGGGAAAAGGTACCTTTAAAATAGGAAGTCCCGATTTTCTCATGAACAATTTATTGAGGTACTCTTCATTCGGAATCATGATTCCGTCTGCTCCCATTGTTCCGTTTCCTTGCCAAAAAGCATTCCAATTGATAAAAAAATCTTTGTATTTTGACTGTGCTCCGTGTTTTAAGAGATCTTTAAACTGAGGCGATGCTACAGATAAATGATTCAGCACGATATCAAATTTTAATTCAATATTTAATGCTTCAAGAGCCTTTAGATCTTCTTTAGAAACCAATTCTTTATTCAAGTCATAATCGATCACCGAAAAACCTCTATCCAAATCGCTATTAAAAAATGTTGGCAACACATAGAATAAAGAAAATACATTTTTAAATGCTGGCATTTGAAGCATGGTTACGATGTCACTCAAGCGAGTTCCGATACTATCTGGGTATGCATTTAGCATTACGCCATTTGAAATTGTATTCTCAGGAATATTCGTTGTGCTATTCATTATGAAAAACCTATAAGAGTTTAGAAAAAATATTGATATTATCGGGCAATCTTCCTACGTTTTGCAATTTTAAAGCAGCTAGTTTTAATGCGACGTCTAGACATTCTCGCATCGACTTTTGTTTGGTGTATGCAAACAAAAAACCAGACCAAAAAGCGTCTCCAGCACCCGTTGCATCCATTACCTTTTCAATTTTAATTGCAGGTAATTCAATGATACTTTCTCCTTTTTGAGAAAGTTTTACCCCCTTACTCCCAAGAGTTAAACAAACCGTATCGACTCCTTCCGCATGGAAAAAATCGAAAATCTCTTGATGAGTTCGGTTTTCTTTAAAGAGCCTAAACATATCATCTTCACTTATTTTAACTAATGGATTGAATTTGCAATAGGCTTTGATAACTCGAAGGGCTTCAATTTCACAATCCCATATTTTATTTGAATAATTAAAATCAATACTCAATTTACATCCTAAATGATAGGCCTCTGCTGCCTTGTTTAGAATTGTAGTTTGCGCAGGTTTCTTACTCAATGCAAAACAGGTGGTATGAAATATTTTCGTTCTTTTTAAAAGTTCGGTTGCTATTTGAGTTTCTTCGATATGATAATCGGCTTCTCTAAAGGGAATAAATTCAGGAGTATTCTCAGATCTAGAAACAAAAATAACACTTGTGGGTTTGTCTTTACGAACCTGAACATGGTCAGTAATGACACCTACTTCTTTCAATCTTTTAAACACGTAAGATCCAAAACCGTCATCACCAACCGTAGCTGCAATAATGGTTTTCAACCCCAATCGAGAAGAATTCATAGCTACATTTGTAGGAGAACCGCCCAAATATCTGTGGTAATCTCTTGTATGATGAATCTCTGCTCCTGCTTGATGTCCTATGAAGTCTATCAAGACTTCTCCAACACATAAAATATCTATTAATTCTTTCAATATGATTGTCGTTAACTAGTAAATAGTATTATTATTTTGTGAATTTACATTTCCACATTAAATACTTCTATTTTAAGAAAAGAAAACAGATTATTTTTCTCCGAAAACGTTTTAGTTCTTTAATTCAACCTCCAAAAAAAACTTCCTAGTGCTCTTTTTTAGGAATACAATTTGCAATCAACAATGCCACACAAGTAAGTAACAATAAAGTGAAAAAACTAAATTTCAACGTATAGGTGTTGGAAATATACCCCAATGCAACTGGCCCTAATAAAAACCCTGCAAAGCCAATTCCAGAGACCAATGAAATCCCAACTGAGGCTTTGATACCTGGAGCATTCCCTGCCATTCTAAAAAGTTCTGGAATAATTACAGAAAGTCCAAAACCAACAATCCCGTAGCCTAAAACAGTAATTCCAAATTGCCCCACTAAAACACACGAATAGCCAACAATTGCGAAAAGACAACCCAATAAAATTATTTTCATCGAACCAATTTTGGCACTAATCCCGTCTCCAAAAAAACGTCCAATAGTCATCATCGTTGAAAAAACGATATAGCCTACTCCTGCCAAATTAGGCCGGCTAATTTGAACAACCTCCAGAAAGTACAAACTGCTCCAGTGTTCTATTGCCCCTTCGCTGATCATGATGACAAAAGCGATAAAAGCTATGGCTATTAATGGTTTTATTTTATGGAAAGTATAGCTATTTTTTTCTTTAGAAACTTCTGCTTCTGCAATGTGAAAATAATTTTTTACCAAAAAAATATTGATCAGTATGATCAAAGTAGAAACGCCCATCATATGATACACGGGGAGATCAAAAAATGGCATTAAGAGGCTTCCTAAAGTTGCTCCGATCACTCCTCCCAAACTAAAAAAGCCATGGGCTGCCGACATGATATTGACATTATCCTTCTTCTCTATTTCAGAAACCAAGGCATTCATCGCAATGTCTGTGATTCCTGAAAAAGCACCAATGATAAAAAGTGCGATACACAAAGAAATATAGGTAGGCATGAAAACAGGAAAAACAAATGCGATGGCAAAGAATACAATGGCAAAAAAGGTCAAACGTCCCAATTGAAATTTCTTTATCAGAGACGGAACCACTGGAAGAAATAATAAAATGCCAAGTGCCAAACAAAAAAGCGCAAAGCCAATTTGTGCATCGTCTAATCTCAATTTTGATTTTACAAAGGGAATGTATAAAACCCAAGTTCCTACAATAAAGTTCAATGAGCTAAATACCCATACTACTGAAAAGTATTTGATATTGGTTAAAATAAGTTTTAGGGAGTTCATTTTTTTTTAAAAATTTTCAGGGGGAGTTAATTGGTTTAAGTTGGCTATCGCATCTTCGTTCAATAGTGACAATCCGTATTGATATGAAGCATTCATCCACCCAAAACCTTCTTGGGTAATGTATTCGAAATCGGTACCTACATTGCCATATTCTGCAAATACTTTATGAGAGGCAGCAACTACGTCGTATTTTTCGGGAATGGTTCCGTTGTATTCTATGGCATTTTTGGTAATCATATACAACCATCTGTAAATCAGAGATTGTGCTTCTTTTTCACACCCATAATTGAGCAATCCCTTCCATATCATCATTTGATGTGGTGCCCAACCATTTGGATAATCCCATTGTCTAGCGGGTCGCGCAGAGGATGTTACCCCGCTACTTTGTTGAGTACATCCTGCAATACCTCCATTTTCTGTCAATAGAGGAAGTGCATTTTTTACCAACAATGCAGCTTGTTCTTTTGAAGCCATTTCGGCCCATAAAGGAATTAAGGTGGTTGCTGCAATAAAAGCAGACTGTGTTTGATTTTTAAAATTATAATCGACATACAAACCCTTGCTTGCACTCCATAAAAACTGATCGGACAATGCCTTTCTTTTGCTCGCTTTTTGAAGCCAAGAATCTGCCGTATGAGTACTTAAATTGAAAGAAAAAGATCCCTCGAATTCTTCATGAATCATAGCTGCAATATCTCGTTCAAACTTGTACAAGAGAGCGTTTAATTCCACCAAATTCAAATCGGCACAATTGCCTTCAATTCGATACGAGGTGTCGTGTCCAGATTCTCGAACACTTCGATCATGAATGAAATAGGCATCCAAATCGGGGTTTAGTAATTCTCCCGAATTGTACTTTTCAATATAGACCTCTAAAGGCATTTGTAGGTTCTCTGCAAAAGGTTGGATGATGGAGTCGAAATGTCCTTTTTCACATTCTGGTGGCATTCCAATACCTGCTGCCAAATATCGATTAAGACCATTCTCTGTAAGTCTTTGCCCTTCAACCATCCAAACGGTTTCATATTCTTTAATGGCAGTTTGCAAATGACTTTTTAACCATTCTTTATCTTGAGTAATTTCAAAAACTTCTCGAATGAGACGAGTATAAAAAGGGGGCTGGGTTCGAGTTAAATAATAAGACCTATTGGCATTGAGTATTTTGCCATAATGGGTAATTTGATATTGAAAATTGTCTGCCATGGACTTTGCCAAATGGACTTTTCCATCTAAAATCAATCCAACAGATTCGAAATAACTATCCCAACCATACATTTCGTTAAACCTTCCTCCTGGAACCACAAAGGGAACTCCTTCGATGCCTCCATTACACTCGTCTAACTTTAGAGACAAAATACCCGATTGGTTATTAATGCTTTTTACGTAGGCTGGCGTAATGTCTTTGGGAAGCTGTATGGCTTCTACTGGCAATGTGTTTTCTAGCCCCTGATAATAGTTCCAAGCAAGTTGATCTTCAAAAGGAATATAGATTTTTAATTTTTCGCCAGTAAGAGTTTCATTTTTGGTGTCTGAAAGTAATGTTTGAATGCCGTTCGCATCCATTGACCTTGTTAAACCTTCCCAATAATAATCTTTAATGAATCTAGAAATTCGAACAGAAGGCAATTCTTCAATATGCGCTAAAGAGATTTCTGCAAATTCATTGCCATGGTTTTTTGAGAGCACGAGTTCTTGCAACAAATTGGACAAGAAATAAGTACCTTTTACAAGGTACTGCTCTCCCAGGGTACTTTTAAGCTCAAAAACTTTCGGACCTTTGTCTTCAACGGTTATTTTTTTGTCTCCATCGGTATCTTCTTGCGCCAAAAGGGATTGCAAGGTGTTTTCTATTGAAAGTCTAAAGATCATTTTTTCAAACTATTCTTTAACAATATGCTGTGTAAAACCCAAATGATTATAAAAATTGCAGTGATAGGAATTAAGGAAAAATAAAATGCTGTCGTTCCACTATAAATTTCAAAAATGTTTCCAGTAATGATAGACCCTGTGGTTCCCCCCAATGCCGAGAAAACGACAATTAG
>Ga0257120_1001705_pt1 | contig 14086 bp, 14 predicted proteins | sample SI106_10metaG_FD_190153 | JGI IMG/M metagenome (GOLD analysis project Ga0257120, IMG submission 190153) | Marine microbial communities from Saanich Inlet, British Columbia, Canada - SI106_10 | ecosystem: Environmental > Aquatic > Marine > Inlet | place: Canada: British Columbia | collected... | reverse complement strand
ATCTCCCGGATTAATCCGTTCGGGGCTATAGCCTACAAAAAAATCGCTGTTGAATTTTAAGCCCGTTTTTTCTTCTAGAATTGGCACACATATATCTTCCGTTACACCCGGGTAAACGGTAGACTCGTATACCACCGTGTCTCCTTTTTTCAGAACCTCAGCTACAAACTCTGTTGCTTTGACAACTGGGGTTAAATCTGGACTTTTACTCGAGGTTACTGGTGTTGGGACAGTCACAATAAAAGTATTGCATTGCGCAATATCTGCTACTGTTGTGGTTAGCTTTAATGAGGTTCCAACAACCGCCTTTAACTGTTCATTTGAAAGCTCATTAGTAGCATCAAAGCCACTGTTGAGTTCGTCAACGCGTTTGGTATTGATATCAAAACCAATAACATGATACTTAGAAGCAAAAGCTGCTGCTAAAGGGAGTCCAACATAGCCTAAACCTATGAGTGCAATCTTAGGGTTATTCATTATTTTAAGTTATTGTAATACCAAGTTAAGGATTCTTTTAAACCTTGTTTAAAATCATGACTTGGATTGTAGTTTAATAAATGTTTCGCTTTTTGAATACTGGCCTGTGAATGGGGGATATCTCCCTTACGATCGGGGCCAAATTTAATCTCTATATCGGCAACAGAAGGGACAAATTCAGATAAACCTTCGCGAATAAACTTTGTCATTTCTAGAATCGTGATTCGATCCCCAACTGCCGTATTGTAAACCTGATTAATCGCCTTAGAGTTTTTAGTTTCTATTGCCAAATGATTCATTTGAATTACGTTATCTATGTAGGTGAAATCTCTTGAAAAGCTACCGTCTCCATTAATTTGTGGGGATTCTCCTTTTAAAAATTGACTCACAAACTTTGGAATTACAGCTGCATAGGCCCCATTGGGGTCTTGTCGTCGTCCAAAGACATTGAAATATCTAAGACCAATAGTTTCTAGCCCATAAGAAGAACTGTAAATATCTGCATACAGTTCATTTACATACTTGGTAATGGCATAGGGAGATAAGGGCTTCCCAATATTTTCCTCTACTTTTGGCAAGGCCTTAGAGTCGCCATAGGTGGAGGAAGAAGCTGCATAAACGAAACGTTTAACCTTATTCCGCTTGCTGGCTTCTAGCATATTTAAAAAGCCGTTTACATTAACTTCATTTGAGGTTATTGGATCTAACAATGATCTTGGAACCGAACCCAAGGCTGCTTGATGCAAAACATAGTCTACCTTTTCTGTAGCTTTTATGCAAGTAGCCAAATCGCGAATATCTACTTCAATAAAAGAGAAGTTGGGATGCTCTTTGAATTCATTGAGATTGTACGCGTGCCCAGTGGCAAAGTTATCTAAACCAATAACGGTGTGCCCTTTTTTAAGCATATACTCGCATAAGTTAGCGCCTATGAAGCCTGCTGCTCCGGTGATGAGGATTTTCATTTTCTATTATTCTTAAGTATCACCAAAGTATTATTTTCAAAATCTTCCATGGCTAATATTTCAAATTTATTTGCTGAAAATAACTTTTTTATTCTTCGTTTACTTGTGAAAGGGTGTCCTATTTTAATTCCAAAAAAATCATTCAGATAAAATTGAATTAGTATACGAAATTTACTTTTAAGTTCTTTTTTTAAAGCATTTTCGTTACCCAAAATCCCAAAATAGATTCCATTAGGGTTTAATCCCTCCGATATTTTTTTAACTAGTTTTCTGTCATTCATTCCATAGTTAAAACAAACATTATTAAAAATTAAATCGTATTGCCCTTTGAAATTATCTAAATAATCTAATGTGGCTGTAAAGTTTAAGTCAGGAAATTTCTGACGAAATTTGCTCAGGTATCTTGCTGAAATGTCATGGTAATAGGTGTCTGCTCCTTGATTTGCAAAATAATGCGTGTATTGTCCAGGACCTGCACCTAAATCAAGTACTTTCTTGTTTTTAATTGAAATGTATTTTTCAAGTTGATCAATGATCGACTTGTTAAAACGCTGACCGTTATAGGCTTGTTCAAAATACATGTCAGCATATTTAGCCGGGACTGGGTCAAAGCCTTTCTTAGGGTCTTGGAATAATGAAAAAAGGTAGTTTATCATTTTATAACATTTCGTTTTATGCGCGTTATGTATTTAAAAAGAGTCCCGAAAAAAGAGTCTATAAATATCCACAAAAATTTATTCTCTTTGATTTGATAGGTTTCTATTTGATTCGGTGAAATATAATTTAATTTATCCTTCTTTATGTGGTTTTCTAAACGATTAAAATCATTTTCTTTCATTTGATCGGTATGTAAACAAATCGTGTACAGCCCCACCCCAATATGTTTTGGTGATGCAAATAGTTGTGGAATATAGAGTACGCCATCTTTCTTTTTAGGAAAAAGACCAAAACCGTCTGTAATAGCATATCCTAATTGCTTTATGACTTTAATTGTTGTATGATCATATGAATGTGATGGTGCCATAAAAACTTTTGGATTCAAGCCTTTACTTTCTAAAATTGTCTTGCCCTCCGCTAACTTTCTTTTTTGAACATCATAAGAATGACCGGCAAATTCTGACTGTTTATTTAAATTCAAGACACCTCCATCATTGGAGTCATAAATGTGTTGATATCCGTGCTGAGCTATCCAATACCCCCTATCTTCTAATAGTTTCATTTGATCCCAGAAGTTTAAATCATGGTTTTGAATCATTAATTTCGGATCTTGATTGTCTGGTATAACGCCCAAAATTCCTTGGATGGTATATTTGGACAATAAATTAATCAAACGATCAAAATTGTCATGATTCATTCTAGGATGGATGTCGTCTAAACGAATTAAAAATTTTGACATTGAATAAGTCCAAGGTTATTTAATATGTGAATGGCAATATTTTGCCTACCATTATCATTCCAATGTTGATCAAATCCATAGTCAAATGGCTTGATTTTATGATCAACAGTTTCAATTTGTTCTTGTATAAAATCAAGTTCATCACTAACATTAGCATCCCTATAAATAAATGAAACATTCTTGGATTGCTCTAGGAAGCGAAGAACTTTGCTTTTGGTAAATTTTGATATCTGTTTATTCATTTTTTTTTCTCTTGCAAAAGGTTTGTGATTTTTATTTATGAACTGTAAAAGAAAAGATGCTTCATAAAGTGGCCTAAAATACTTTTCTTTAAACCTATTGTATTTGGATTTGTACGATACGTCTTTTAAAAAGTCTGTAATATGAATGAAAAAATATACTTTTTTATATAAATGCATGTTGTTGTTGTTGTATGATTCAATATAATTATGAATGTTATGGCCTCCAATTCCGTATTCTTCAACAAAAATCGAATCACATTTTTTTTCTATTAATCGTCCAATACTGTTTTCAACATCAACATGATACCCTTCAATAAATGAATCTCCAACTAAACCAATCATTTTGCTATAATCATCGATTTCTAAATAATCTTTACTACTGTTGTAGCCTTCATTATTTATTTTATATTTTTTCTTTATAAGTACTGGAAAAGTACCATAAACACTACGCCCATCTATGTTTATTTTATTGTAAAAGAATCCATCCTTCACCACAGCTTCAAAAGGCTTCCCCACTCCACCTAGGAGGCGAAGCAAAACTTCTGAAATACAGAAACTTATTATTAAAATTGAAAATATATATTTAACTAATGACTTCATCAAAATTGAAAATAAATAAAATTGTTTGCTGCATCAACCTGGGTGAATAAAATAATAATTGTTAAGAAAAATATATTTTGAATAATTCTAAATTCCTGGGGAACCTTTTTTTGACTTGAATTTAATTTCATTTGGATAAAGTCTAAACCCAAAAAAAGGATTACATATATTAAATAATAATACGAACTAAGATTATTATACGGGTTTAGATGATTCATAAAATCAAAACTAATAAATATTCGTTTTACAAAGTAAATGGCAGATCCAATATTTTCACTTCTAAAAATGATCCATGAAAAAACAATTAAAACGAAAAGAAGAGAAGTTTGAAGCCAGGATGGCACTCTAAAAGGAGCTATTGAGATGGTTGATTTTGAATAAAGACTGTAAACTATATATAAGATGGAATGAAAAAAACCCCATGCTATAAATGTCCAATTTGCACCATGCCAAAGACCGCTTACTAAAAAAACAATTGTAACATTGATTAATGTTTTTCTTAGTGAGTTTCTTGATCCCCCAAGGGGTATGTACACATAATCTCTAAACCAAGTGGACAATGAAATATGCCATCGCTTCCAAAAATCAGAAATGTTGGAACTGAAATAGGGAAAATTGAAATTTACCATCAGATTAATTCCAAGCAATTTGGCAAGACCAATAGCAATATCAGAATACCCGCTAAAGTCGCAGTAAATTTGAATCGTAAAATAAATAGCTCCCATAAATAAAACAAACCCCTCAAGCGTTTGATAATTCAGAAAAATATCATCAACAATTGGGGAAAGTGAGTCTGCAACAACAATTTTTTTAAAAAATCCCCATATAATAAGATCAAAACCTTCTAGAGATTGTTTTAAATTAAATTTTCTTTTTCTAGTTATTTGAGGAAGAAGATTTTTTGCTCTTTCAATTGGGCCTGCAACTAATTGAGGGAAAAAAGAAACAAACGCAGCAAAAGAAATAAAATCATAGGTCGGTTTTAATTTACCTCGGTATACATCAATCGTATAGGACATCGTTTGGAAGGTATAAAAAGAAATTCCAACGGGTAAAATCACATTGAGCGTGAAGTCAATATTGGATTGATATCCAAAATAGTGAAGTGTTGATTTTAATGACTCAATAAAAAATCCCATGTATTTAAAATAACACAAAACACCAATATTGAAAATCACACTTAGTGATAAAAAGAGTTTCTTAAGCTCTATTTTGGTTGTTTTTTGTATTTGTATTGCAAAGAAAAAATCAAAAAGGGTAGATAAAAAAATCAAGGATAGGAAGCGATAATCCCAGTACCCATAAAAAACATAAGATGCCGTTAATAGAAAAAAGTTTTGAACTCCTAACTTAAAATTATTTATATTCCAATAAATAGAATAAACTATTACGATAAAAAAAATGAAAATGATCGAATTAAAAATCATCTTTTTCGAGCAATTACTATAGTTTGAATCCCATAATCTTCTAGCTTAAGAATTTCAAACGCTGAAGCTCGGAATATTTTTTCAATTTTCTTTTTACTTGTAAAAGGATGTCCTATTTTAATGTTCAGTTTATCGTTCAACCAAAATTGAATTTTAAACAATGTTTGCTTGCTCAACCATGGAGTCTTTTCTTTTCTAAAGGATTGATTTTCATTAACTAAAATACCAAAATAAATACCCTCTGATTTTAATTCATTGTAGAGTATCTGAACAAATTTTTTGTCGTCAAAACAATAGTTAAAAGCTCCACGATTAAAAATCACATCGTAGGGGCCTTTTACATGATCAATATAGTCGATTGTATACGTGAAAGAATATCCTTCATTTTCTGCTTTTTCAACAGCAAGCTTTATGAAGTTATGAGAAATATCATGGTAGTGAACTTTAGCTCCTTCTTTTGCTAAGATTAGTGAATAATGGCCAGGTCCACCTCCAAGGTCAACTATTTCAGCATCTGTCAACGTTTTATATTGCTTTAACAATGATATTAATGTTGCGTCTAATCTTCTTTTTGATCCATAGGTTTCCTCAAAATATTTTTTCGCATAGGATTTACTAATAGGGTCAAATCCTTTTGATGGCTTTCTTAACCTTGATAAAATAAAATTATACATGTCTAAAATAAATTTTCATACTTAACTTTTTCAAATACCTCCAACTTAGTATTTGAACTTGCATTAAAAACTTTACGGCCACTTTGGTTAAAGATTTTATTTGCTTTTTCATACGCAGAATTTTGAGCCTCAACATGCGGTACTCCAAGGGTGTCTCCTATTTGGTAGTAGTTTTTATCATAATGACATTGTTGAACCATCGCATAGTTTTCTTTTGTTACTTTTATTTTTCCAGGTGGAAAAATTTCGGGCAATTTCCCATAATCATGATCCAAACCAACGATGTAGACCTCATCAAAACCCAAATGATAGGCAAATTGAAGCATAATATAAGTAATGGTTCCTCCAAAATAGGTTATGGCAGCAACGTCAAGCGAAAATTGAGGGTATAAATCCTCTGAAGAAGTATAATCCATATTCCCTCGAATTGGAACATGAAAATAATTTAAATCATTGAAAAATGGAAAACAGTAATTATTGTGCAAACCAATAAATTTAATCGGCCCTTTTAATTTTGAAACCTCTTTAACGCGTAATTCGGTTTGAACATTGTCCTCAATAAAATAATAATTTGTGTGGAAGCCCCATTCATTAAATCTGTTAAAAATACCATTACATCCAAGCGTAATTTCATCCTTAAGATAATCAATGTTTAAGTCATTTAAACTTGGTCCATTTGCAATAATAAAACAACGTTGTCCTTTGTGCTTATCTCTGAGAGAGGATAAAAAAGACTGTTTCCCATTGATTCCTAAAAAAGAACCCATCACAGGATTCTTTGTGTCAATAACTGGGTGATCAAAATATTGATAATACCCACTCAATTGTTTTAAAAATCCGAAAGGGTACTTATATAAAGGAAAATTTTTACTAAATCGAATCATTATATGTAACTATTAAATCGTAATCCACCTTATCTTTTGGTTGATCGACAGACGGTAGAAAAAAATAATCGATTTTTTTAACTCCTTTCAGCATAAGTAACTTAAAATTTATTTCATTGATTAGTTTTAAAGACATTGTTACCCTGCTAAAGGTACCGTCTTTTGTGCAATAAACGTCTTTTTTTTCATGATTATGTATCGTGTCGAAAACTGATGCTATATGACCATCTAATCCCATTCCAAGCAACACCATGTCGAAACAATTAACTTTTTTTTTGAAAAAAAAGGAATCTTTTATTTGTTGATACTTTGTTGCACTTTCATGATGGCTCAGCATAGTGTCGATAGGAAATACTCCTCCTAAGTTCAAATTTTTTAATAATCTTTCATTTGCATTATGGAAATTATTATCTGAACTATTTTGCAAAACACAACGTTCATCTGCCCAGAAGACATAAACCTTACTCCAATCAATTTCAGTTTTCTTTACATTTTTAAGTTTCTCAAACAATACTAGGGGAGTATTACCCCCTGTAAGCACTATTGAAAAAAAACCTTTTTCTTCAATTGCTAATTTAAATTGCTTTTTAACTTGATCAACAATTGTCTCATAAAAACCATTGATTGTCTTAGTTTCTGTAATATTATTTTTTTGCATCAAATATACTTTGTGTCATTAGTAAATCCTCCATTGTTTTTATCACTAAATTTGCGTTTTTGGATATAGGAAATGTATCTGTTATACCTGCATAGGTTGCACATTTACCATTCAAATAAGCATCCAAATAAGAGGATCTTCTCCAACCAGTAATAGCCCAAGATATTCTTTCAATCGGAACTAAATCTTGAGAATTAGTTTTTTTGTTGAAATTAAAATTAATAGGGAGTTTGTCGTATAGACATTCGATTTGAATTTGTTCTACACTCAAAAGAACATCACATTGATTTTTCATCATGTGTTTAGTGAAACGATGTATTTCATCATTCGAAATTAAAGGAGCAATACTGTGGAGTTGAATTAAAAAATCACACTCGTGATGATTTAAGAATTCATAAACAAAATCTTCACTAGTTGCTGAACTTGTGGATAAACTCGCAGGTCTGAGGTGAAAATTAACATGCTCTTGTTTTGCAACTTCTCCTATAGCTTCTGCTTCACTATTCACCCATATTTCGTCAAATAAAGTACATGATTTAGCTTTATTGATTGCATTTTTAATCAAAGTCTCCCCATTGAACAATTGTAAATTTTTCTTCGCTAATCTTTGACTACCCAATCGTGCGGGAATCATACATATTATCTTCATAATATATAATATATTAAGTTAATCAATAATAAAAGTGCAAAAGCGGGAAAAAAGACAAACCTTTCAAATTTATAAAAATTGGTGTCAATTGTCTTGTAAACTTGGTAAATAATTGAAGGCATTGCAGTAATTAATGCAATAATGGTGGCCATTGGGAATGCTAACAATGATAGATACTTATACAGTAGCAGTAAAGAAGCTGAAAAAACAAAGAAAATAATTACAGCATTTTTGTGTTCTATAATTTTATTGGATTGGTTAGAAACTGAAACCATAATCCCAGACCAACGGGATAAAAAGGCAGCAATAGAAAATAAAATTATTAACGTGGGTGTACCTAAGTTTACATTACTTTGAATAAATCCTAAAATGAATTCACCCATGGTAATGAAAGTTATATATCCTAAAATAAAAACTGCAAATGAAATTAAGATCGTTTGTTTGAGAAGAAGCTTAAGTTCAATGTAAAGTCCCCTTGAACGGAGTTGAGCAATATACGGAAGCCTTGCGGTAAAGGTTATCGCAGTGAATTTTTCTAAAATATCAAAAATGCGCTTTGTAAAAAGAAAACTAGCTGACTGAACTGGAGAAAACCATTGTGCGATTAATAAGGCTGAAACGTGTTTTAAACATCCTGAAATAATTGACGTAAGGCCATTTTTCCATGCGCTGTCCCATACTATTGAAAATAAGTTAAAATCGAATTTTTGATGGGTGGATACAATTTTCATTTGTCTCAATTTCTTTTTTGCAGTAAAATAAATCACGATAGATGCAGATAAAGAAATGGATTGATACACCAATACAATGGATAAAAAAGTAGGATGGTAAAAAAGAACCATTAATATCACCAATAAGCCAATTAAGTTTACCACCCCAAAAGTACGCTGTATGATATTTACTTTCTTAATTCCTTGAAGAAAGATAGTGTACAACCCAAAATACAAATTCAACCCACCAACAGCTAAAATCATAAAATATGCTAACCATCCTATCGACCCATCTTTCATTTCACTTATTGGGTATGCTAAAAAAAAATAACCAATGCTTCCAATAACAAGAAAAAAAAGAACGCTTATCAAGCTGTTAATTTGTTTCATTTGAGCAAAAATGGAGGATAATTCACTGGAGTCATAACTTTCGCTAAAAACAGTTTCTTTCTTATCTGTAACTAATTTGAAATCTTCAATTTTCAGTCCTGAATAAGCATAGGTTATAAAGCGTGAAAAAGTCCTCGCAAAGCCGGAAACCAGGGTTTGGCCAAATGCGGTTATCGATGCAAACAAAAACCATACATTAATTTCCGCAACGGATAACTTTACCAATACTATTGGTATAGCAATTAAAGAGGATAATAATTGAATACCTCCATTAAACCAAGAGTTTAATATCGCAGAATGAAGAAAATTTTTATTCAAAATCATTAAATTGAACTTTTCTAGAATTATACTTTCTTTTTACCCTTATGTTTTGTGTGTTTTTTAATAGTTTGAAACTAGTCTTGCAAACTAGACGTAAAATCTTCAAATTAAATAGATCAACTCTTAGGGTTTTAATTACGGATAACATAAAAATAACCAACTCTTCTAGCGATAACTTAAATGGGTTATGATTGTAAAACCACAAATGAGATATCAAATACATTTTTGAGAGAGAACGATCCTTGGATAACTCAGTTGAAATGTTGTTGTGTTTTAAAAAAACTACCGAGGGCTTAGTAATCGTATAAAGAAATTTTGACTCCAACATTGCACCTAGAACCATTAAAGAATCAACTCCTACTCCTTTAGAGACTGGGTCCAATTTTGATGATACTTTAAGGATATCGCTGTAAAAATGTTTTTTTACTAGTTGGGATTTGATAATGTATGCAGCAGGTGAAACAGGCAGTTCCATTTTATTTAAAAAAATTTTTTTGGCTCCTACGATTGCTTCTACTTTTGGAAATGAAAATTGCCAGCTTAAATATTTTGATGAAATTCCTTTTTTTAATTCAGATCTATAATTCCAACAATTTATGATTGTTGCTTGTTGATTTTTAATAATGTCAAAGGCATCTTCATAAAAATTCTTTTCTATCCAATCATCACTCCACAACCAATGAATATAATCTCCGTTTGAATTTTCAAGACATTTTTTCCAATTTAAGACAGGACCAATATTGGTTTTACTCGTCAAGACTTTTACTTTTGAATTTTTTTTTGCAAACCCCAATAAAACTGAAACAGTATTGTCTGTGCTTGCATTATCAGAACAAATTATTTCATAATCTGAAAAAGGTTGATTAATTACAGACTCTATTGCCCGAGAGACAAATTTCTCTCTATTATACGTAGGTATCAAAATTGAAAGAACAGGTTTTACTTTAGCCATTCTATAGTTTTTAAAAGTCCTTCTGATGCTTTTACTTTTGGTAACCAGCCAATTAGATTATTTATTTTATTGTTATTGCCAACGAAGAAAACCTGATCACTTTCTCTTGGCGGTATGAATTCAATATTATTTTTAAAACTAATTTTTAAATATCCTTCTAAAAAATTAAAAAGCTCAAGGATTGACATACTATTATCAATTCCTCCTCCAATATTGAAAACATCACCTTTTATAAGATTTATATTCTCTGCAGCTGAAAAATATAAATCAACAACATCAGAACTGTATAATAAATCTCTTACTTGTTTACCGTTTCCTGAAACGGTAAACTTTTCGGAAAGAGTTCCTTCTTTAATTTCAAGGGCTTTTTTGCAAAACCAACTTATCCAACCTTGATCAAAGGATGGATGTTGATTTCCACCATACATAGATGAGTGTCTGAATACAACAGTATTCATTCCATAAATCCTATGATAGTCTTGTAGATACTGGTCTGCTGTTCCTTTAGAACATCCGTATGGTGAATGAAAATTCAAATTTAATGACTCATCAAAACCATTTGGATAATCCTTTGGACAATACCTACTATTGGTCTCATGAAAACTAATTCCACTTAAATCACCGTAAACTTTATTAGTAGATGAGTATATAATAATCGAATTTTTAGAGCTCATTCTAACTGCTTCTAGAAGGTTTAAAGTTCCTAATGCATTAGTTTGGAAATCAAGATAAGGATTGCTTATTGAAGTAGTCATTGCAACTTGACCTGCTAAATGAAAGATAACATCAGGTAACTCAACTTGAATTATACCATTAATTCTTTTTTTGTCAGAAATGCTTTCATTATAAAATTTAAACAATCCTTTTTCTTTTAGTAAATAATAATTTTTATCACTTCCTAATCTTGACAAATTATCAACAATAATTAAATCATGTCCCTTTTTAAGGACCTCAAGAGCCAAATTACTTCCAATAAATCCACACCCTCCTGTGATTAAGTATTTCATCTAAATTTATTTATTATTAATTCTAAGCCCTGCTCGATATTATATTGCGGCTTCCAAGGAATAGTTTGTAGTGTTTTATACTCTAAATTTGGATGTATAAAATCATTTTTTCTAAACGGAATAGCGCCCCAATTTAAGCGTTCTTGAATATTTATATTAAATCTTACTTCTATTTTTCTAACCAGTAGATTTATTACATCTATCATTTGGTATACCTCACCGGTTCCAACATCTACTGACTTAAATCCGTTTACTGCAATAGAATTAAGTTTTATAATTGCTCTGGCAGCGTCATTTACGTGAATAAAATCTCGATATTGATTTCCTGGTGTTAAGTCAATTTTTTCTGTAGTGTGCAAACACTTGTTTATAAACCAAAAGAAAAATTTATTGACATCATCATTTTCACCATATATAAAATCAAATCTACAATTTAATATATCCATGGTGTCTCCAAAGTTTTGTAACCACATTTTAAACTGAAACTTTGAGAGAGAATAAGGGTTTAAAGCAGTAGGCAATGATGTGTCTATATTAATAAATTTTGCTACATTATTATTTTTTGCAGTGTCAAAAATTTTAATTCCAAACATTATATTTGCTTGAACAATGTCCTCAAGTTTTTCATTTTTTCGTCCATAACAGCAAACAGTATGTATTACAGTATCTGGTTTTTGTTTTTTAAAAATGTAATCTAAAGATTCGTCTTCAAAACAAACATTACATTGCTTTAATAAGTTTTTAATTCTTGAATGGTCACTTTCTCTTCTTAATAAAACAATTGGTTTTATTTTGCTTCTAACTAATTCTGAGATGATAGTACTCCCTAAAAATCCTGATCCCCCAGTTATCAAAACTTTATTCATTTTAATAAATAATTGTGAATCACATTACTAACATATTCCAAATGCTTTTTCTCTAAACCAGGCCATACTCCAAGCCAAAAAGAATCGTTCATTACTTTATCGGTGTTTTCTAAACTACCCACAACTCGATGTTCCAGATTAGCATAGGCAGGCTGCCTTAAAACATTCCCAGCAAAAAATAAACGAGTCCCTATTTTATTCTTTTCTAGATGTTGCAACAAGGCTGTTCTATCTAGTTTATTATCGCGAATGGTAAGCATAAAGCCAAACCAACTTGGATTGGATAGAGGTGTTTTTTCTGGGAGAATAAAAAATTCTTCTAGCGATTTCATGAGTTCATATAAATACTGATGATTCTCTCTTCTCTTTGTTACAAAGTGATCTACTTTTTTTAATTGACTTAGACCAATTGCGGCTTGAGTGTCTGTAACTTTTAAATTAAAGCCGATGTGAGAATAAATATATTTATGGTCATAACCATAGGGTAGGTCGCCCAATTGCCATTCAAAGCGTCGATTACAGGTGTTATCGCAACCTGTTTCACAATAACAATCACGACCCCAATCTCTAAAGCTTAAAGCTGGGGTTTGTAGTTTTCTATTGTTGATTAATACTGCCCCTCCTTCACCCATTGTAATATGATGCGCTGGATAAAAAGACAAGGTTGCCAGATCACCAAAAGAGCCTGTTTTTTTGCCTTCATAAGTTGCTCCCAAAGAATCACAATCGTCTTCAATCAGCCATAGATTATATTTTTTTGCAATGGCCTGTACTACCCCTAAATTAAAGGGATTTCCTAAGGCATGTGCTATCATAATAGCCTTTGTTTTTGGGCTAATAGCTTGCTCTATTTTTGCAACGTCAATATTATAGGTCGGAATATCGATGTCTACAAAAACAGGAACACAACCAAATTGAATAAGTGGATTTATTGTAGTGGGAAAACCAGCTGCTACAGTGATTACTTCATCTCCTTTTTGTATGGCTTTTTTTCCTAGACTTGGTGAAGTCAAAGCATAAAATGCTACTAAATTTGCTGAAGAACCCGAATTTACAAGGAGAGCATTTTTAGATCCAATATAATTGGCTAATGCAGGCTCAAATGCTTTAGCATATCGACCCGTAGTTAACCATGCATCAAGTGTAGCATCTACACCACTCAGGATATCTGAAGGGTCAATTAGTTTTCCCGTTACCGATATATAGTCTTCCCCAGGAACTATCGTTCGATTAATTTTTCCTTCAATGACTTGTGTTAAATTCTGACGTACCTCTGTAGTTATATTTTTATATTCTTCCATAATCATAATGCTTTAAATCTCCATTTATCAAATCGTTTACATTCGTCCCTTCTTGGTATTTACTATACCAATTCAATGTTTTTTCAATCGCTTGTTCTGCATTCCATAGAGGTTGCCAACCTAATTTATTTTTTGCAGCGGAATTATCTAATTGTAAATACCCTGCTTCGTGATGTTTTGGATTTGTGTAAGTGATCTTATCGACAAAACCATATTTATTGGCAATATGAACAATATCCTTAACGGTAGCAGTATCATCAATATTAGGGCCGAAATTCCATGCAGTTTGATCTATTTTTCCCGCCTCTGACAATTGATTAGCCAAAAGCAAATACCCGCTTAAACAATCTAAAACATGTTGCCAAGGGCGAGTCGAATTTGGGCTTCTAATTTCAAGAGGGGCTTTTTTTATATAGCTCCTGACAATATCTGGAATAAGTCTATGAGAAGACCAATCTCCCCCTCCAATGACATTCCCAGCTCTTACAGAAACAACTTTACAAGAATTACCGTTAAAAAATGACTTGATGTAGGAGCTTATTAAAATTTCTGCTGCTGCTTTACTTG
>Ga0257120_1001703_pt1 | contig 14098 bp, 16 predicted proteins | sample SI106_10metaG_FD_190153 | JGI IMG/M metagenome (GOLD analysis project Ga0257120, IMG submission 190153) | Marine microbial communities from Saanich Inlet, British Columbia, Canada - SI106_10 | ecosystem: Environmental > Aquatic > Marine > Inlet | place: Canada: British Columbia | collected... | reverse complement strand
TATAACTGTTGTACATCCCTGTAAAAAAATTGAAAAAATGATGATAGAAAAAACAAGGTAGCTTCTGAGTGATTTCATATTTAATATCCATAGTGTTTAATTTTTAAAAAATCATTATACATCTTGTGATTAAATACAAAACCACATTATATTGTTGGGTTATTGTTTATCTTCTGCATTATTGCAATTCTTTCATCTACCTTTTGATCAAGAACGAGAAAGAGTGTGGTAGCAGCAATCAATATAATTATACTTTTTATTAAATAATTTTTAATCATGATGCTGTCCCTTTTCTTGCCTTTTCTGATTCTATTTTGACTTTTGATTTTCTCATTGAGATCTCTTTAATCATTGATGTTGCTTCAATGACACCTAAGGAGGAGGCTCTTTTGAACCATTGACTCGCCACTAAATCATCCTTTTGAACTCCATTTCCATCCTTATAAATTAACCCAAGGTGATAATGTGCCTGAGGTAAGTTTTTTTTAGAGGCTGTTTTAAAGTATTCAAATGCAACAGAGGGATTCACTGGCACCCCAAGTCCGTAGTAATATAAAAAACCCAAATTAAGCTCTGCCTCAGCTATGTCAGCTTGAACTGCCTTTAGATAATGTTGCCTTGCTAAAACATAATCTTGAAAGGTACCACGGCCATATTGATGCATGAGACCAAGGTTAAATTCTGCCTCTAGTAAGTTTTGATTTGCTGCTTTTTGATACCAACTATAAGCCTTTTCGTAGTTAAGTAATTCATCAGGACCATAATGTAAAATTTGTGCGATATTAAACTGAGCCTCTTTCATTCCTTTTTCTGCTGCTAACTCATATAACATTGCGGCATAAGTAAGATTTTTTTGAGTACCGAGACCATAGTGATACATTTGCGCTAGATTGTATTGAGCTTCAGTAAGTCCTTCTCTTAGTTCATTACAATGATACCTATCTTGAGATACTTGCTGTCGAGATGATTTTTCAAACCAATTAAATGCATTCTCCATATTTATCGGTCTACCAAGCCCATATCTCTCTATCAGGCCAAGATTAAATTGTGCTTCCGGATTATTATTTTTAGCCGATTTATAGTAGAAATCATAAGCCTCCTGATAACTCACTGATTTACCTTTGCCGTAATGATGCATTAAACCAATGCTAAAATTAGCCTCATCTATGCCATTATTTGCAGCTTTTTTATAGAGCTCTAGTGCCTTCGCATAGTCTTTAGTTAAATTGTTACCGAAATAATACTGATTGGCTTTTTCTAATTGAGCATTGCCGATTTGATTTGTTGAGGGCGGGTTTCCAAAACCAATAAACTGACTTTCTTTAAACCATGTTTGCCAAAAGTCACCATTTTGGCAGTTCTCATTTGCGTAACCTAGAGATGAGAACATAAGTAATTGAACGAACGTTAAACATAAACTTTTTATTTTCATAACCTACCTTTTAAATATTAAATTGATATTAGGTAGACGAAAATAAGTTTAATTGTCAGGAAGTATTTTTAAGATTTAATAAACTAAACCTTTTTTAATTAGGTACTCCATGTTCGATCTGGCATCTTCATTTCCAAGCGCGGATGATTTTTTATACCACTCGTATGCCTGAAGGTAGTTTTGATCGACATTTAAGCCAAGTTCATACATTAATCCTAAATTAAATCTTGCATTCGAGTTGTATTGATTTGCCAATTCTAAACAGGCATTTAAATTCAAGGTGGCATTGTGAGAACAAAAATTATCAACTTCTACTATTGGAATATTCCCCTCATTAATTTTTGGGATATAGCGTGACCAAAACCCTGTGAATCCACCATGTCTATCGAAGTGCTCATCCCAAAATCCGTTTTCCTCAATTTCATTTTCAGCTTTAGTTTTAGTTGTATCTTTTGCAAGCACAACATGATTTAACTCCTCAGCTACAGAGACCAATCCATCATATGTTTTCTTTGAAGCGTAAACAACGCCCGTTCCCAATATAACAACTAGAAATGCTTTAAATTTATTTTCAAAAAAAGATGTCCATAAATTTTTTGAAGCTGTCTTATCCTTTTTCTTTTTTAAAGCCTCTTTAATATTTTGGTAAAAAGCTGGATCTTGATCAGGGATTTTGTTTTCAATTTTTTTACTCTCCTCTAACCACGCTTTCTTCAGCAAACGTGCTTCTAATCTAGACTTCGAATCCATACCACGTACACTGATACCTTGAAGTGTATCTATCCAATTCTGTAATATTTTTTGATCTTTATTTTTCATTTTTTACTCATCAATCTCTAAACATCTCTCTAGAAAAGGCTTAAATTTTTTCCTACACTGACTCATAAACTGCCTTGTGGCCCCATAGGACCGACCGATAGTTAACCTTACTTCTTCAACATCAAAGCCTTTCATAATATAATCCATGACTTCTGCATGTTTTTGATCCTTATCACGAAATATTTTAAGTTGCTCTTGCACACAATCACTTCTAGTTTGGTTTTTCTCACCTGATGCTTCCTCATAAGATTGGTCTTTAGCTTCATCAAGAGAAACCTCTCTATTTTTAATCAGAAGCCTACCCTGATCATTAATCATATTTCTAAAAACCATATACATCCAGGTTCTTGCATACTCAATATGTTCAATTGAATCTGATTTCATATAAAGTTTATCAATAATAAATTTTTGAACTAGGTCACTTGCATCTTCATAATCTATACCCCTTGTGACCGCAAAGCATATAAACTCTTTTCTAAAGCCATACTTTTCAAAAAGCACCAAAGCTTCATCGCTACGACCCCCTCTAAACAATTGAATAATTTCAATTGCCTGATGTCGTTTTGATTGCTTTTCTTTCCTCATTTACTTCCTCCTGTAAGTAAACTACACCACTTTACTTAGCATTCATAGGCTTGTTGTTTTAACAATATTTTCGCATAATTCCTTTGCTTTTAATTTTGCTGCAACGTACCCATTCAGACTGAATTCATCTGAAGGGATATCAAAATAAATTTTGTGAGGATTAGTAACTTCAACCCTAATTGTATTGAAATATGCCATTAACGAATCAAATACTTTTCCTTGAATAAAATTTCCAAGGAAGGCTATTTTCAGATTGGCAAAACCAAATATACTAATTAAATTTGTATTAATAATTGCTGGGTCCTCTCCTTCTGCCTGGGGAAAATTAATTCTTAAATTAATATTCTCGCCTTTTAAATCATTAAGGCGATCTTTATTATTCTTTTGAGTTGAAATGGTTGTAGCAAGGATATCCGTATCACAATTACCAGCCTTTTTTATCCATCCAAAACGATGTCCATGAACTATGCTGCCATGGGTACTATAGCGAACTATGTTATTGTATTTATCTACCTCCCAATCTTCATATATATCAATTTCTTTTCGTTCGACATTGCTCTCTATTTCATTAGTTTCAGGATTTTTAGCATGAATGACATTACCCATTAAGCAAAATATTATGATTAATATAATGTTTTTTTTCATTTATCATCTCTCCCTTTTAATTGGTGGCTAGATTTTCGCACTAGCCCGGCGGCAGAAGAAAAACAGGAGGAGGTATTTCTCTGCAATAAATTTTTAAGTTATTTGACCTGAAGTGATAATGACTTTTTTATTTTCAGAATGTATTAGGTAGCAATCTAAGTGGTATTCAATTTCTTCAATAACTCCTTCACCCATTCTTTCAGCGATTTTTTGTAGTGATAATCGATTAAACGTCCTGAGATATTCGGCAATGCCAATCTTTTTCTTTTCACCAAATTTAAAAAGGATATTTTGAATTTTTAATGGAATCTCGCCTGTATTAAATTTTTTTCTATCTCGCTCCATATTTTTTTCCCTATCTATAAATATTTAATAGGTAGACGAGGAAAATAAAAATTGTCAGGATTTATTTAAAGAAAATTTAATTATGTTATCTTTACATTTACATATAATTTAATTAAAACTATGCTCCAAGCCTTAGAGTCATTTGTAAGTCAGTTAGCGGGATGGATGTGGGGAGCTCCTTTACTTATTCTTTTATTTGGGACCCACATCTTCTTAACATTTCAACTTAGAGGCATCCAATTTAGAACGCTTCCACTCGCCTTTAAAATTGTATTTAGTAAATCCGATCAGGATGGCGATATTTCTCACTTTTCTACACTCATGACAGCGCTCGCAGCGACTGTTGGTATTGGTAATATTGTGGGTGTTGCAACAGCGATTACATTAGGTGGTCCTGGTGCTATTTTTTGGATGTGGTTAACAGCACTTTTTGGTATGTCAACAAAGTACTCAGAGGCTCTTTTAGCTGTTAAGTACCGTGAAAAAGGTCCCAATGGGATGCGAGGAGGTCCAATGTACTATATTGCTAAGGGAGCAGGCTTACCTTGGTTAGGTTCTGTTTTTGCTGTCTGTACCTTTTTAGCGGCCTTCGGCGCAGGTAATATGGTTCAAGCCAATGCAACTGCCTCTATTTTTCTCAATGTTTTTGATATTCCTACTATGTGGACGGGTGGTATTTTAGCCATACTTGCTGGCCTCGTAATCGTTGGCGGCATAAAATCTATCGGTAGATTTGCCTCATTTTTTGTTCCTTTTATGATACTACTTTATGTCGGCACAGTTTTAATTGTTTTGGCAATAAGGTTTGATGAGATACCGGCTGCCTTTTCATTAATCTTTAGCCATGCGTTTAATGGCCATGCGGCAACAGGCGGTTTTGTAGGAGCAACACTTGCCGCCGCCATCCGCTTTGGCGTTGCACGTGGTCTATTTTCCAATGAGGCTGGGCTTGGATCAGCGCCTATTGTGGCAGCAGCAGCTAAAACGAATGATCCTGTGAGGCAGGCATTAGTCAGTATGACGGGAACATTCATTGATACGATTATTGTTTGCACACTCACAGCGTTAGTTATTTTAACCACAGACGTGTGGACAGAGGGTATCAGTGCTGCTGATTTAACTGCCAGAAGTATCGCAGTTACACTAGGGAATACAGGGGCAACCATTGTTGCTGTATGCTCTGCCCTTTTTGCATTCTCAACGCTTATTGGCTGGAGTTATTATGGAGAGAAAGCCATTGAGTATCTATTTGGTGCTAGGGTAGTTAATTTTTATAAAGTAATCTTTTCACTTCTGATATTTGTTGGTGCCACCATGAGCTTAGCCTTCGTTTGGAATTTTTCAGATGTGATGAATGGCATGATGGTTATTCCTAATTTAATTGGAATTTTATTGTTGGTAAAAATTCTTAAATCAGAAACAAATCGGTTTTTTAAATAAGTTTTTTTAAAGGTTAATTAAAGTCTATTAAAATTTAATGACGCCTTTTGAAAGGTCAACTTCTTTGAGAAAGCTCAACAAGCCAAAAACTAAAAAGGTCATGGCTAAAATAAATAAAATTGTGATCAGCTGGTCAAAATTAAAGCTGACTTCTGTCGCAATAAAAATCATCGCGATCAACACGCAAACAAAGAGAGCGGACACGGTGGTTAATGCAATTGCCCAATGCGTCCACTTAGAGCGTTTAATTAGATACTCTATTTCCCTCTTGTGTTCCATATTGAGCTTTTTGGGTCCCTCATTTAATATTCTGTACCGATCTACAATTCTTGAGAGTCTTGTCGCCATGACAGCCAAAATAGCTCCTATACCTGTCAGCAAGAAAGCAGGAGCAACAGCTAGCTGAATAACCGTTGCAACTTCAGCAAATTCAATCATATCTTTTTTTTCTTTTTAAAATTTTATTCTACCACTTAAATTTTTTATACCTTAAGCCTTGGTGAAGGTAAATTTTTCTTTTGAAAATCCTACCTCCACTTTGTCTTTCGCATGAAAATCACCCGCCAGAATTTTTTTGGCCAAAGGATTTTCAATCTCAGATTGTATAGCCCTTTTTAATGGCCTTGCACCAAAAGCTGGATCGAATCCTGCCTCAGCAATTTTTTTAATTGCCTCTGAATTAATTTCAAAATCCATTTCCATTGCAAGCAATCTTTCACGTAATTTTTCTAGCTGTATTTTAGCAATAGACTGAATATTTTTAGCCTCGAGTGAATGAAAGACTACGATTTCATTGATTCTATTTATAAACTCGGGTTTAAAATAATTTTTAACCTCTCCCATAACTGCCAACTTCAGGACCTGATAATCTTCATCTGCCTTTGCTTGAATCATTTGAGATGCCAAGTTTGATGTCATGATAATGACCGTATTTTTAAAATCTACGGTCCTGCCTTGACCATCTGTTAATCGACCATCATCCAATACCTGCAATAAGACATTAAAAACATCAGGGTGAGCTTTTTCAACCTCATCGAGCAATATTACGCTGTATGGCTTTCTTCTGACTGCTTCGGTTAAATACCCTCCTTCATCATATCCAACATATCCTGGAGGGGCCCCAATAAGCTTGGCTACTGAGTGCTTTTCCATAAATTCACTCATATCAATTCTAATTAACTGATCCTCAGAATCAAACAGGAATTCAGCCAGTGCCTTTGTTAGCTCAGTTTTTCCAACACCAGTAGGTCCCAGAAATAAGAAAGAGCCATAAGGTTGATTTGGATCACTCAAGCCTGACCTTGATCTTAATATGGCATCAGAAATTGTAGTCACCGCCTCATTTTGTCCCACTACACGTTGATGAAGTTTATCTTCAATATCTAGAAGTCTATCTCTATCACCTTGTAACATTTTTGAAACAGGGATACCCGTTGCACGACTAACTACTTCTGCAATCTCATCTGCCCCTACCTCAGTGACTAACATCCTTGGTTTTTTTTGTGCTTTATTTTCATTCTTAGATGCTTCCTTTAACTGAGATTCTAATTCGGGCAACTCACCATATTGAATTTTAGATACGGCTTGCCAATCTCCAGCACGATTTGCTTTTTCCATTTCAAGTTTAGCCTGCTCAATCTTTTCTTTAATGTCATGGGTACCTCTTAATAAAATCTTTTCAGATTTCCAAACAGCTTCTAGGTCATTGAACGATCTCTCACTTTCTTTAATATCTTGCTCTATTGTTTTAAAGCGTTTTTTTGAGGCCTCATCTTTCTCTTTTCGAACCGCCTCTTTTTCAATCTTCAATTGAATAAGTCTGCGCTCAAGCTTATCGAGAGCTTCAGGTTTTGAGTCAATTTCAATTTTCACACGTGAGGCAGCTTCATCAATGAGATCAATTGCTTTATCAGGTAAAAATCTATCAGTAATGTAACGTTGAGATAGCTCAGCTGCTGCCACAATGGCAGGATCGGTAATTTCGACGTTATGGTGTATTTCATATTTCTCCTGAAGCCCCCTTAGGATAGCTATTGTTGCCTCAATAGTTGGCTCTTGAACAATAACCTTCTGAAAGCGACGTTCTAACGCAGCGTCTTTTTCAACGTACTGTCTATATTCATTTAACGTGGTTGCTCCCATACAATGTAATTCCCCTCTAGCAAGCGCAGGTTTAAGCATATTTCCAGCATCCATAGCACCCTCGGCTTTACCAGCACCTACCATTGTATGAATCTCATCAATGAATAAAATAACCTGTCCATTTTCCAATGAAATTTCTTTTAAAACAGCTTTTAGTCTCTCCTCGAATTCACCTCGGTATTTTGCACCTGCTAGCAGTGAAGCCATATCAAGCGATAATATTTTTTTATTCTTAAGTGATTCAGGAACTTCGTCATTGACAATACGCTGAGCTAATCCCTCAACAATTGCGGTTTTTCCAACGCCTGGTTCTCCAATCAGTACGGGGTTATTTTTTGTTCTTCTTTGAAGGACTTGCATCGCTCGCCTAATTTCATCATCTCTTCCAATAACTGGATCTAACTTGCCTTGCTGTGCCCTCTCGGTTAGGTCTTGAGTATATTTCTTTAAGGCTTCACGTTGCCCATCAGCATTTTGTGAGTTGATATTTTCATTTCCCCTCACCGACATTATTGATTTTTTAAGTGAGTCTTTATTGCATCCAGCTTCTCTTAATAATTTACCTGCTTGATTTTTGTCATCCATTAGTACGAGCAAAAATATTTCAGTTGAAATATAGTCGTCCCCTTGTTTGAGGGCTATTTTTTCAGTCAAGTTTAAAAGGCCATTTAATTCTCGGGAGATACCAATCTCACCATCTTTTTTATCAACCTTTGGCAAATTTTGAATTGCGTTATTCAATGACTCTTTCAAATTTTGAGTTTTGCAACCTGCAGAGGACAATAATGATAATTCATCTCCGTCTGTTTTCTCTAACAATGCATAAAGCAAATGAGTGGGTTCAATAGCCCCATTATCATTTACGTTTGCTAATGTTTGAGCATCAGCAATTGCTTGTTGAAATTTTGTTGTCAATTTATCAAAACGCATATTAATTATTTCTCCATTATTTGGTTACCTTATATATATTGTGCTTTTTTTTATAAATACAAGTCCCGTCAAATTTAGGGATTAAGATATGGAAAGACAGGAGTCTTGGATATTACTTAGAACTATAGGTAAATTTCTGAGGGAGAATTTAAATAGGTACTTATTCGTTTGGTATATTAGGTTGTTTTAATGTCTGATTAACCTTACTTTCATAAGCATTTTTAAAGTAGCCATGAGTTAAGAATGAAGCAGTTATAAAGCCAGCAGCAAAAATTAAAAGGAAGATGATGGTTGTCTTAACATTTTTCATTGCTTTGCCCTTACTCCTTCTCTTCCATGCCTTCCACATCCAATAAAATCCTATCAAGGTTAATATAGCCGCTATCAACATCACATAGGGATTGCTTGCTATGGCCGCGCCACTCGCCCCAAAAATTAAAAATAAGAATCCATTTATATAACAAGCTGGGCACATTACGTTGATGTATTTTTCATAAGTTGTAAAGATTAAGTGATCTACAGGTACCCGCTTGTGGAAAGGTAAAACCACTTTTGATGATTTTTAAAAAAGAAAAAACCACAAGCGAGATATACCCTTAATGACAACTATATCGTTTGATGAGTTCATTCTTCTTTAAAACATTTCGGGTATAATCACTTCATTATAAAAAGGAGAATCGTCATGAGAAAAATTTTATCATTGTTATTTTTATTAGGTTTTATGAGTAGTGCTTTTGCAGATGAAGAGTTTTACGGAAAAATAGAAAGCATGCCTGAGAATTCATTTGAAGGTGAATGGGTCATTGATGGCAAGTCATACCAAGTTACGAGTGAAACTGAAATTGATGAAGAAGATGGTAACGCAAAGGTCGGTGCCTGCGTAGAGGTTGAGATTGACGGTGGTGAAAAAGACTCTGGTGCAGTTGAAGAGATAGATGTTAAAAAATATAGCTTCTTATGCAGCTTTTACAAATTTATTGACTAAAAACTTAATTCTTCAAATAAAGGAAAAAAATGTTATTTCATTTAGATTTTCGTGTTGAATATTCAGCCGAAATGTCACAAAACGATCTCTTTGACATATGGTCTGAAGAGGCAACTGCTGCCGTTGGTGCCAAAAAGGCAGGGGTTGTGGTTGATCTATGGAAGGCCGTTGGAGATCGCCGGGTAATTGCTATAGTGAATGTTGAAAGTATGGAAATGCTTGATCAGATTTTACTTGATCTACCCATAATGAAACGCATGGGTCAGCATGTAAAAGTAGACGTTACCGCCTTAAGAACTTATGAGGGTTTTGCCGCGGATGTGAATGAGCGACTAACTAAATAGTTTCGAGTTAATTAAATTTATTCCAAAAGTGTATTGAAAACTTTTTAAAGAAAAGTGCATTTAGTAATATTGGAAAAAAAATACCTAATACAGAAGAAAGAATGACCCACTGGGCATCACTGACATCCATCAAGCGCATTTTTCTGTCTACTAACCCGAGGATTAAAATAGCAATACCGAATAAGTATGATAGGTTGACTAAAGTGTTTGTATATTTACTCATAAGATGCTTAAAAAATTAATCCTTTTTCCATTATAAGCTAGCAATATTATTTAAGAAAACTCCCGTTTAAAAAGGGGAGTTTAAAAAGCTTACTTTTTACTAAAAGGTACCGGTCATACCAAATATCACAGCACGAGCACCTAATGGCGTTTTATCTTTTATAATCGATGTACTCTCTCTTTGTGTTGTATCAAGTAAATTAGTCCCCTTTATAGAGAGAATAATATTAGCTTCTACAGGAAGTGCATAACTTACATAAGCAGATATATCAGTGTAATCATCAGTCTTTAATTCATTTTCAGCAAGCTTATCTTGCTCAAAAACGTGCATGACCTCAACCCCTGTATTAAACCTGTTCCATTGATAGTTATGGCCTGTTCCAATCCTCATCGCAGGCATAAGTGGTAAATCTCCTCCATCCCTATTTTTGCCGCGAACATAGTCACCCCAAATATCTGCAGTATAGTTTGTGGTTATTTCTCTGCTTCCCTCAAATTCATACCCATAAAAATCAGCTGGGACACTTTGATATTGATAGACATCTAATGCCTCTTCTTCGCCTTCGTGTTCATGGTATTGAACAGTGCCGGTATTGATTTCAGCAATATAGTCGTCAAATCGTGTGAAAAATGGACTAAAGGACAACTTAGTTTTTCCATCCTGCCATGAAATGATTGTATCAATTCCATTAGATTTTTCTTTCTTTAAATTCCTATCACCTTGTTCGATGGTCTCTGTTGCATGATGCTCACCATAAATATAGAGCTCATTCATCGCCGGCGCCCTCTCTACGTGACTCACATTAACCGATAACGACCAATTTTGATTTAAATTAAAAATAGATCCGATGGATGCATTGGTAGTATTAAAGTCTTCTTCTGATGCATCAAAGGTTGTTTCACTTTCTTCACCGCCTGGTTCTGTTGCTCCATTATCGCTGGTGAAACTATTAGCATCATATTTCGTATAGCCTTGCCTAAATCCAAAACTAATAGTGTGATCATTAAATTTAAAATCTTCTAAGAAATAAATAGCAATGTCTTTGTTTTGATTATTTGCAATCAAAGGTTTGCCCGCATCCTTAGAAAACCTCCCCTGCCCCGCATCGATTCCAATGACACCTGGTGTGTTAAAAAATGAGTGGGTAAATTCAACTTTCCCATCAAACTGTTTATCAATGTAATCTGTCCCGATTTCACCTTCAGGCTCTACCTCTTTGTGATAGTAGTCAGAAAAGCCAAACGCAAACTTAAAGTTATCAATATTATCTGCGATATCTTTTCTTTCCATTTTAAAGTCATACTTATCTACATCCATATCGATATAAGTACCATCTTCGAGTGGAATCCCGTATTCCATCTGGTGGTTTGAGTAAGAAAAGCCTGTATAACCTTGATCGGTAATTTTAGAAATACCAACAGAACCCCCTTGGCTTTCAACATAAGAATTAACTAATGTGTCATCACCATATTTATCTCTTGGGTACTCTTCTGGCTCGGCTTCATTTAAATACTTAGACACTGAGAGGCCTGGAATTTTCAAGTTTTTACTGGAACGATCATAACCATCCACATGAATCATTACGTCATTAATACCATAGTCAATTAAAAATGAACCCGCCTGCTCATTATTTGCCCCACCCGTACCTAAGTCATAGGCACCCATTAGGCCTTCGTAGTATTCACTATGAATTCTGTTATCAATAATATTAATCACACCACCCGTAGCGCCACCACCATATATAACAGATGCAGGACCTCTTACGATTTCAATTTGCTCGGCTGCTAATGTATCAATCGCAACACTATGATCACCAGACATAGCTGAGACATCATTAATTTGAAGGCCATTATTTAAGATTTGAACACGATTATTGCTCATACCCCTTATGACAGGCCTACCGATAGCATCGCCAAAGGCAGAATTAGATACCCCTGGAGTACCATTTAACGTAGCACCAAGAGACGAGTCCCTTAGTCTACTTAATTCTTCACCATTATAAATTTGAATGGGTTTTACCATTTCATCATTCGATAACTTTAATGGGTTAGCAGTTACAGGGACTTGTTGTAATTGGACATGTCCAACCCCATCTGCATAAGCACTCGTACCAATTATTGGTAGAGCGAATAATAAATATCTTAAACGCACAGCGTTTCTCCTAAAAATAAATTTTGATTAAACTTCTTTAAATAAATTTTTAGGTTTTTAAGGGGCTCTGGATTGGTAAGCGGCAATACCAAGGGAGAATGCATCTCTTACAAGGTAATTGTCGTTAATTTGAAATGTTTGATTAAAAGAAAAATCAAAATCAGATGAAAGATTTTTCGTTTTGGCTGAATGGTCCGTGACTGTAAATGTACAATCCTCACATTCAATTAAATTATTATTTTTAACATCATCATGGTGGTCACTATCATGATGCAAATCCTCAGTGTGCTCGTTATCATGATATGGATGCTCTATATCATGCGTGAAGCCCACTTGTATATTAAATAAAAGGCTTAATAGGACAAGTATAAATGATAGGTTTTTCTTCATATTTGGGGATTTTATAATATAAAACCATTTTTTCCAAATGGTTTTATATTATGTGTAAAAAATTTAATAAAAAAGTACCCACTAAGAGTTATATTGAATTCAAGTTGTATAATTTGCCTAAATGTATAAATGTATAAATGATTAAAGACGGAAATCCACTCAGCTTAAGCACCTTATTTTTCACCGAAATGTGGGAACGCTTTAGTTATTATGGAATGCGGGCACTCCTTGTACTCTATTTAGTTAACTCACTGAACTATAGCGAATCTGATGCACTGCATATCTATGCTGTCTATACTGGCTTGGTTTACCTCACACCCCTTATTGGTGGCTATCTTGCTGATAGGTTTCTTGGCGCCCAAAAATCAATATTTATTGGTGGCTTGACCATGATGATTGGTCATTTCCTGATGGCATTTCCTGACTATCTTTATCTAGCAATCGGAATGCTAATTATCGGAAATGGTTACTTCAAACCCAATATTAGCTCTCTATTAGGGCGGCTATACAAGTCAAATGATTTAAGACGTGATAGTGGCTTTAGTATTTTTTATGTAGGGATCAATCTAGGGGCATTTCTAGCACCTCTAATTGTAGGCTATGTCGGGGAAACCATTAATTGGCATTACGGATTCGCAATCGCAGGTTTTGGAATGCTGGCTGGCCTCATTCAATTCTCTTATGGTCAGAATAAAATAATCAACGAGGATACAACACACCAATCTAAAAAATTAAAGTTAGCAGATTGGGGTTTAATCTCAATCATTTCCATAATTAATATCCCACTTATCTTACTCATCCTCGAAGTCAATGAAGTGTTAAATAACTTCTTCTTTGAAATCCTTTTAGCTGTCATTGTTATAATTTTTTCATACCTCTTCACAAGAAAAAAACAACTGGTATCACTAAAAGAAGATCTAAAAAAGATTATTTATATTGGCGTACTTTCAGTATTTGTTATATTTTTTTGGGTCGGGTTTGAGCAAGCAGGTGGATCGCTAACGCTCTTTGCAAATAATTCGGTTGATAGAAACTTCCTTGGATTTATCATCCCAGCCTCTTTTTTTCAATCTATCAACCCTCTAATTATTATTCTAATTGGCCCCATGATTGCAAGCTTTTGGTTAAGGGTCGATAGAAGTAAAAATAATATCAATACCCCTCAAAAAATGGGGTTAGGTTTACTCTTGCTCGCAGGTGGTTTTTTTCTTATTACGCTTGTTAACAATGCCAGTGACACATCTATTAGCCTATGGTGGCTTGTTGGGGTCTACTTTTTGCACACCTTAGGCGAGCTTTGCCTCTCCCCTATTGGTTTATCGATGGTATCCAAGGTATCCCCTAAAAAAATTGCATCCCTCATGATGGGTTTTTGGTTTTTATCATCAGCAGTTGCGAACTTTATGGCAGGCAAATTACCAGGAATTTTAGAATCTAATAATTTGGATTTATTCACATTTCTGACGGTCACATCTGTAATTGCTGGATTATTACTACTTTTAATATCTAAATTTTTGGAAAAGTTAGTTAAATGAAAAAATTGTTATGCGCCATCTTTTTAGTTATTTCAAATTTTGCTTATGCCGAAGTGTGGGAATTTGATGCCGTTCTCAACGATAAAGTGATTGGGCAACATACCTTCATTTACGAAGATGAAAAGACAGTAA
>Ga0257120_1001702_pt1 | contig 14112 bp, 32 predicted proteins | sample SI106_10metaG_FD_190153 | JGI IMG/M metagenome (GOLD analysis project Ga0257120, IMG submission 190153) | Marine microbial communities from Saanich Inlet, British Columbia, Canada - SI106_10 | ecosystem: Environmental > Aquatic > Marine > Inlet | place: Canada: British Columbia | collected... | reverse complement strand
CTACTATCTTGGTCATAGCTAAATGTTTCTGATGCTATTATTTCTCCATCTTTATAAAACACTACTGTTGGTGCATTTAATCCAGTATAAATTGGCAACCTAAAAGTGTTGTCTTCTAAAACAAACAACTCCCTATTGGTAATCATTATATTGTTTTCGTCTGCACCTTGTTCTTCAAAATAGTTATAACCATCAAAAGCGATAATTGTGTCATTATCATTACCAATTTCATCTCCATCTACATCATAAGCAAAAGTTTCCATCCTAACCCAGACCGCTTGTCCATTATAATCCCCATCAAATACTGTATCTAATTCATCTCTCACTAATTCAGACACTTCAAAATATACGTTATCTTGACCAGATAAAACGGACTTCCTAATTTGATATGTCGGCTCTGTTGGTACATTGCTTGAATTACCAGTATATACATAAAGTTTTAATATAGCATATGAAATCCCATTCTCATTAACATTAACCCAATACGGACTTCTTGTATTTATTCTTGCCATCTTTTATTTTATTTTACCTCCTTTACTTACAAGTCCCTCTTTTAAATCTTTAGAAATGTCTTTTAAGTAAGCTTTTGTTAGTTTTTTATTTATATCTCTACTGTAGTCTTTTTGCGCATCTGTAAAAAAGTTAGTAGCCCTTAATCCTGTATTATATATGCTTCGGCTAATTAAGTAGACCATAGTTTTACGTTTTATAAATCTACCTTTTTCATCTCTCACGTTTGGAATACCTTTAGAGACTACCCACTTATCTATAGACCCTCTTAAACTGCCTTTGCCAGCAAAGTTGCCAGAGCCGAATTTGTAAGGCGAGCTTGGAGCTTTGTTGTACCTAGCTAGAGACCCTTTAGGCATAGCGTTAGGATCAGCACCCTGTACACCTTTGTCTAAAAACTCACCGTATTGTAAAGCCTTAAATTCAAGTATAGGGTTTGTCTTGTCAGAATTATCTACCTTATAGTCTAAACTATTTTGAAGCTCACCGCTATTATTGTTTTTCTGTAAATTGCTTTTAGCCTTAGAAATTACATTTAAAGCGTATGCGTTCATTTCAGCTATAACATTCTCTAACATATATACAAGTCGTTTTTAACCATTATGTCAAACGTTATTGCCCATCCAGCTAAGTTGTTAGAAAACCTGTCTACAAACGGCTCGCAGTTTCCTACGCTGTCAACTTGGTAGCCTTGCGCTCTTAGCTGTCCATTGTGTAGTAATTGGTATAACCTATTGGTTACTGCTAGCTGCGTATTTAAAACTGCTTGCTCGTTATTGTTTCTGTAAAATATATTTACAGGCTCTTCTTTACTTATGTCTACCACGTCCATACAAACAATAGTGACGTTAAAGCTCATAGTTTGCCCATCGTTGGCAGCTCCATTTACAACTATATGAGACAAAGGGAATATCGTTTGCTTACTCAAGTCTACCTCGGTTAAGTCTCCAGTAGTTACACTATTTACATTTTCGTCTTGTAGTAGTGTATTCTTAATTGTGTCTAGCATTAAATAAAACGCTCTTGCTCCTGTGTTTGCCATTATTTTTTAAATTTACTTTTTAAGCTTTCGCTCTCTATTTCGTTTTTCTGTTTTGTGTATGTTAAAAATGTTAGGCAGTTATGTACGTTTTTCTTTGATACTACCTCTAGGTTTAAAAACTCGTTGTTAGCTAAACTCATAAAGCTGTGATACCATCCCCATTGGCTGTTAAAGTTTGCGCTTCTGCTTGTAGAGCTGCCTCCTCCTCCGCTTTCAAATAGGGTAGCGTAATTTTTAGTAAGTCGTTTTCTAAATGAAAAAAAAAAGTTAAAGCGGACACAGCTACAGAGGCTGGCATATTTAACATAGCATCGTGCCAGCTATCACCTCTATAGTCTTCTATCTCGTATTGGTTTTTCATTCTTTGCACTACTGGTCTGTATAGAACCGCCATAGCTTTGTGCATAGTGTCCCAGTCAGATATGTTATTCTCTATGTCTACAAACTCACCAAAGGTAAGATCATCTAGTTGAGGTACGAAGCCGAATTCAGTATCGCCTATTTTAAATCTAGTGATTAAGCTGGGTTTTTCAGATAGGGCTTTGTTTAGTTTTTCTGTTATGTCTGTAACGTGAGAAATTTTAACCTGTAAAGCCTCGTTTAGTTTTAGACCACAAAATATTTCTAGCATTTTTAATCCAGCGTACTCAGTATCTATTTCGTCTTCGTTCTCGAAAGTCTTAATAAATTCTTGGTACTGGTGTAAGGGTATGTCATTTAGTGACGTAGGTACTTTTAAATCTACTTTCATTATTATTATATAGTTTTATATATAACGCATAGATTTTAGTTTTGTGCAACAAAAAAAAGCCACCCTTTCGAGTGACTCATTGGCTAACAAAAAATATGTCTTATTGTTTTTCTTGTCTTATTCTTAATTGCTCTAAAGCTAGCCTAGATCTAAAAGCCTTGCCTTCGTATTTAAGCATCTCATCTGTATAGTATTTTACATCCCATTCAGCTTGCTTAATTAATTCTGTGTAATCGTACTCTGGTAAATTGGTTTTCATAATAGTATATTTTATATTAGTATACCGCAATATACAACAGATATACATATTAACAACTATAGTTGATAGTTATTTAACATTTTATTAACGTATTGCGTATTTGCCTACGTTTGGTTTAGATAGCTTTTTAAAGATACTGTATCGAATAGAGTCGATGCTATGATTGAAACGATCAAATGGTTTATTTAGGAGGTTTCCGTTTTTGTCTTCTATCCACTTGTAGTTTCTAAACTCCTGTACTGTGTTTGCACTTCTGCTAGTTACAAATATATTATATCGTTTCATTAAGTCGATACCCATTAAGATACTGTCCTTACCTTTCGTAGCTGGTTTACAGTTCCATCCAAACCTATGGAGTTCGTCAATACTTTTAGGCTCGCTGCTATCCGCAAAGATTTCGTCTTGTCTTGTAAGTCCTAGCTGTAGTAGTTTGTTATGTATGTCTCGGTTAGTCATAGCGTAATCATAAAATAGCTCGTCTATATACAGGTTATTATCTAGTACGTATGTCGCTACTAAAACCGATGGGTCATTTACGAATCCCCAGTCTAAGCCTCTCGCTACCAGCTTTGCGTTTGGAGGTATCTCTTCACACTCTGAAAACTTAAACACCGTTGCTCTGTTTCTACCGACTTGTCCTAGACCATACACTCGCCAGTAATCTGGGTCAGTATCTTTTAGTCTCTCTATCTCGTCTACTAGGCTTTGCTCTAAAAACTTATTGTCTTTGTAGGTCGTTATAGTAAATTGCGCATCGTCTCTGTTTTTTACCTTAGTGTATATCCAACTGTACTCGTCACTTGGGTTATAGTCCATTATGATACTAGGGTCACCATCTACACCTATCGTTCTAAATATTATCTGAGTGAAGCTGTCGTAGGTCATCTCGTTGCACTCATTTAAAAAGGCTAGGTTTCTTTTACGTCCTTTAAGTCTGCTGGACTGATCCACACTAACAAACTCGAATAGGTTGCCGTTAAGCATATACTCGCTATTACTTTTATTGTGGTTTGACTCTTTGTATATATCGTACTCTTTTAGTATGTCGAAAAAATCTCGCATTACCGTAGCACGTAAAGCTGGGTAGGTAGCTCTAAAGATTGTAATAGTTTTACCAGTATGTCTCTGAGCGTATGAGAAAATCAACCATAACATCGAGTTAAATGTTTTACCGCTCCTTGTTCCTCCCTGTAAAATTACGATTTTGCTTTGAGTGTCTTCTAGGTGTTCCCAGACTATATTGGTTTGTATCTGTGTCAATTACTTTAAAACTTTTACGGTAAACTCTTTTGTCTCTGCTACCTCTACTTGCTGTCGTTCTATATACCCCCTGTGTTTTGCTTTACTCTTTAAGTAGAAAATAATACTAGCGGTGTCTTTCTCTTTAATTTTTTCGTAGAGCATACCCTCCACAAAGTCTATAGCAATCTCCTGTATATCTTTTACCTTAGATCTGTACTCTTCGTCATCTTTTAGCCATCTGTAATGAGTAGCCCTACTTACGTCTGAGTTTAAACAGCTGGTAGAAACTATACCTAGATTGTATTCTAGCGCCTCTATCATCTTTTTTTTACTGTCTTCTGTGTCTCTTATCATACTAATATAACGAAGCTTTAAGAAACTTTGCTAGGCTCTTCTGTCCCTATGTTTTCTTTTAGATTGTTAGTCATAAAATCGACATACCTGTCATAGTGTTCTTGAGTCTCTATATTTTTTAATAGATAGGTTGCTTTTCTAATTTGCTTATGGGTTACTTCTGTACCTAGTATTTCACTATAGTTATTTAGGTCGGGTCTTCTGTGTCTTACGTCTCGTTTAAATAGATTCACTCCATACATAACGCAGTCGTGATTTCTTTTTTTACCTTTTTTTCTGTAGTGGTCTGAAATACTTTGAAACGTTACCTTGTAGTCTTCTCTCATTATATACTCGAAGAGGCTTCTAGCATCTACTATTGGCTGTGTTTTTCTTTTGCTGTATATGTCTTGACCTGTATAGTGCATAACTAGGTCGGCTATTCTAGTGTGTAAAGTCATTACTTATTTATTTTAAGGGAGTTTTTAGGTGTTTTAAGTTTGTCTTCTAGTACTGATAAGTTTTGAATTAAGTCGCTATTAGTTTGTACTATTACATACAGTTTGGTTAGCGCTTGCTCTAGGGTTTCTATTCTTTGTTGCTGTGTAAGTTTCTTTTTTCTCATTATTTAATTATTTCCGCTCCGTTTTGTTCTAGTATAGAGTCTGAGGTTTCTGTTAGTTTTTTAGGGTCTAAAGAGTAAGCTGTGCATACTTCCTGTAGTTTAGTAAAATCGTTAAAATCAAACTTATTTAATAGCCATTTAACAAACTCTAATTTATTAGCTACTAATTTGTCGCTAAGGTTATTCTCGTCTATGTTATCTATTTTATCAAAGTATTGGTTTTCTATTTCTAGTAAGTCGTTTAGCGTTCTCTTTAGATTATACTTTACTTTTTGTTTTACAAGTCTCGAAGCTTTTACTTCTTCTAAAAAGTGTAGGTTTACAAAAGACGTAATTATAGCGCCTGTAATTTTTTCTATTTGTTTATCGTTTATCTGCATATTTTAAAATAATTCTGTTTGTTTAATATCTTGTTTTTTTATTATTCCTAAAGCAGTTTCAAATATTGTTTTACCAACTTCATAATCCACAAGGTTTCTTGCCATTTTATCTATTCGTTGTTTGCCTTTATATTTTCTAAAGTCGTAGTTATGAAACTTACACCATTGAGTAACCTCATCTTTTCCCTCCATTACACCACCTTTTCTTTCTTTAAAATCATTAGGTAAATTAAAGTTAGTCCAATATAAATGACGCCCTCTTTTTTTAGCAGGTATTAAAGGAGTGTAAAAAGGGATAACATTCTCAACCACATATTTTCCTTTAAAGTAATTGTCCAATAATAGTATTTCTTGGTATAACTTCATATCTGGATAAACAGATATTGTTGTTTCGTGCCTTGCAAATCTTGCTCTGCTATGCGTTGGACAAGGAGGAGAACTCCATATAAAATCAAATTCTTTATAATGGTCAAGTAAATATTGGTGTGCATCTGCTACTATTACTTTATCATTTGGAAAACGTTCTTGGTATAATCTCGCAGCTTCTGGGTCAAGTTCAACCGCAGTAATTTCTAAATTGTCTGCAACTTCATCCCACTTGTATCTGTTACCGCCTAAACAAGCGTATAAATTTAATATCTTCATATTTTTAAAGTATTTGTTAAAATTTCGTAACATAGATTGTAAGGTACTTTAGACCTCTCGTAATTATTTTTTAAACCCTGTGTTCCTGTTTTACTACCTCTTGGTGCTGGTTCGTGATGGCATTTTTTATTACCATTAAAGCATAAACTTTTAGGTTGCCAGCCTTTAGGGTTAAACATATCTCTAATATTATTAGAAAATATATCTGTTGGTTTCATTCTTGTATCACCATAGCTACAATAGGTGACAGTAGTTCTATCCATTCCTTTCATAAAATCCATTTTTCTAAGCATTGCTCTTGGATTTTCAATATAATATATACAACCCCATTTTTTATACAAGTTATTTAATTTTATATTCATCCTGTCGCATTTTTGAGCAAACTCTGTTTTCGGGCTACCATCTACAAACCTATGATGCGATATAGCAGCCATAGAGTAAGTAGTACAAGGTCTGCCATCAATTACAACATCTGGAATCCAAGGCAACATATCCTCTGTTAAATATTCAATATCAATTACAAGGTCAATTCCTTCAAATTTTTTCCAATCCACGCTAAAAACTTCATAACCTAATTGCTTGGCTATTTTGCCCCAAGACCTACTACCAGCAAATAATTCTAATAACTTCATATTTAAAGTATAAAAAGTGAAACAGTAGTAATTGCTATACCTGTCAAAAGCACAGCTAATAAAACAACTGAAACTATATAGACTATTGCGTTTACTATTTTTTTTATCACTTTCATTAGTAGTTGGTTTTAGATTTTATTATTGCTAGCAAAACATATACTAACAATATTGACAAGATTATCATAGCGTACCCTGTATAGTGTAATCGTTTATGTCAAAGTCTGGGCGTATGTAGGTGTCATACATTTCTATACCTTTTTTTAATTCTCGCCTACCGTACTCTACAAACTCCTCGCTACAAGTCCAAACTCCAATATCTAAATTTGCTTTGTCTATACATAAAAACGTAAAGTCTTCGTGCGTTAGTGGTTTCTCTGGTGTAGAAAACAAGTCTAAATAGATAGCAGCTTGTAAATGGTATTTATATCTAAAGGCGCTTTTTTCAAAGTTTTTTACATCTACAGTAGTCTTTAAGTCTACGATACCTCCTTTGTTTTTTAGTATGTCAGCTTTACCTCTAAAAGCTTTGCCCTCTACCATACCGATCGCTGGCACTTCGAATTGACTGTCACCTAGTAAACTTACCGCTTTAGGGTTTTTTAATAAAGCATCTACCAGCCTTTCGTTTTCGCTTTGCTCTTTAGCAGTAAACACCTCGCCATATTCTAGCACAGCTTCTTTAAACTTTTTTGTGTTACGACTCTGTACGTCTATAAATTTTATCTTCTCGTATTTCTCTGGCTCTAGTATTGCAGTATGAAACAAATGTCCAGCTCTTAATGCTGGTGTAGTCTCATTCTTAGCGTACTTAGTTACGTAGTAATATGTCTTAGGGCTGTCTAGCATTAATTTTAAACTACTAGAGCTTAAAGCTAATTTATTTAGCTCACCGTAATAAAAGCTATCGTCTACCATTTTTAAAAGCAGCTCCTGTTTGTCGTATTGTTGACCATCTAATAATTGTATTTTACTCATATCGTTTTAATATTTTAAAGTTCTTACTATTTCGTGTATTGTCTTTTGCTATTTGTAAAGCCTCTGTATCGTTACTGGCTTCTACCTTTACTTCAAAGTCTTCGTAATTATCATTTACGTAACTCCAGTACTGTATCTCGTATATCATAAACTGCTTTTAATGTTATTTAGTTTTTCTTTTAAGTCTAAAGCTTCTTTTTGCGCTTTTAAAGTAGCACGTCTCCAGCCACTTATCTGTAGATTAAATTCTCGCTGTCTCTCTTGCATCTGTGAAACGTATATACTTATACGAAAAAATGCGTTTGCTGCCTCTTTAAGTTCTTGTTTTATTCTATCGTTGTCAGAGTTAGAAGCGTTTGACTCCCATTTGATTAATAAATTAGTAAGGCACTCAAAATTACCAAAGTAAGACAGTTCCTCTATATCAAATACGTTTGACTCTATATCTTTTATACTTACATCGTTTTCTTGCATAGCGTAAATATATAAAAAATATGTTAATATCTATTGTAAAATGTTAAAAAATATAGTATTTATTTCTTTTTAGATAGTTGCTTTCTTTTAAAATACTCGTCCCAGATACCTTTCTCTGGTCTTTGGGTGTCGTTTAAATTAACTATAACAGCTTTAGACTCTGGTAACATATATAAATCCTTAGCTGTTTTTTCGTTTTGCCACAGGGTAGTTTTTCTTATATTCTTTGTCTCTAGCTCTGGTAGTACTAAATCGTTTAGCCAGTATAAATAATTGCCTTTAGGATCTGCTACAAAGTATAGCTTTACTATGTCCTTGTCTAAGCTCATTAAAGCATCGTATTTAGCTTTCTCTATTAGTTTGTCGCTATAGTATTTGTTTCTAAATTTCATCTCTATAACACAGCGTTTGCGTGTACCTTTCTTTACTGGTGTCATACCCTCTGCATCAAAACGAGCTTTGCCTTCGCCTGTCCACTCTAATTGCCATCCGTCAAAGTTTAGTATTTGTACTACTGCTTGCTCTAATTTATGAACCTTGTCTATCGTCATATATTTTATTTATGTCTTTTATAAATTTCTGCACACCTTTAGGGTTACAGGTACAGGGTTCGAAATAGCCGTGAGAAAATAGCACCGAGTGAATCTCGCAAATTTTTGAGTATTCCTTTTTAGTAATTCTATTACTTTTGCTTGCTCTAAACTTAGTCCAGTAATCAAAGTATTCTTTATTCATTTCTGTTAAATGTTATTGAGTCTAAAGCATCTCGTCTTTTTTCACAGCCGCAGCTTTCATAGCCTAGTAAATCTATTACTACTTTTTTAACTAACCATTTTACACCAGTATATTTAAACACTTTCTCTAGTAACGATCCTATTTTCATAATCTAGTTTAATTTGATTTTTTATAATTTTTAAAGTATTTCTCAAACTCCAGTAAGTTATTTTTGACTCCCTACTAAATTTGGCTAGTTTTTTACCATCTAAGTAAACCTCTTTAAATATTCTCCTTAAATAGTATATATGCATTTTGTCGCTGCTAAAGTTTTCTAGCATTGTTTCGTTCTCTAGCATTTCTAAATACTCTGGGTTTTCGTACCAACTTACTATAGACTGTAGCTTGTTGTAATTATCTGGTCTCTCTATATACTCCCTGTCTACCTCTTCTAAGTCTGACTCTGTAAACTCGGTGTAGCTTACTTTTTTCTCAGCTCTTTTTAAATCGAAGACTAGGTTACGTAAAGCTATATAAATAAAATAGTAGTTAACCTCAGTGTCATTATAAAGTATGTCTGCTTTTTTATCGTTTACGTATGTCTGTACTTTAATATACATTTCGCTAACTATATCTTTGGCAGTATCTTTATTGACACTAAAACTCTCTACTATCTCTAGCCATACGTTATGCTTTTTATATATTTCTGTAATTACGCATTTCATTAAACGTAATGTACAAAAAAAAACAAGTATCTAAAAAGGCGCTTTTATAAGTTTTATTCTTTTTACTAAGCTTTCGTTGTTAATAGAGTAGCCTACATTGTTAGTAACTGCTTTTAAAAGTATTGGATCGTCTAAAGGAGTACACCTACCTCCAGAGCTTATACTCTTTACTTTTTTAATATGCATTTGAGAATACATAAACTCGGTAGGGTGTTGTATAAACCTGTGAGCTACTGCGAAAAAATCACACCTGTTAACAAACTTACCACCACCCTCGATAGAGCTAGACTCTGGTACTTTTGGGTAGCCTTGGTATTTGCCGTCTCTATAGATTTGTCTAATAGCTTCGGTGTTTGCGTGAGTACAAAGCCAAAGAGTTACTTTATTCTTTTTGCAAAACAGTCTCATCTCTGTAGTAGCTTCGTAGTCGTACTCGTGCATACCTAAGCCCTTTAGCATTTCTTTATCTTTAGCTAAACTATTGTAAGGGTCTATTAAAAAACCATCATACTTAAAGGCTATCCTGTGGTTTTGCGCTTCGTCTAGTAATTCTTTGTAGGTGTATAGTTTACTGTTATCTATAAATTGAAAATGTTTTTTTATAAAATCTATACCTTTGTTAAAGTCATCTGGTATAATTCTATTAAGAGGCTCTTCTACAAGAAACTCTAATAGCTTTTGTATAAGTTCGTAAGGCTCGTTCTCACTACTGTAAACTAGCCATTTGCTGCCGTGCCTCATACTATATAAAAGCATTAAGTAAACCGTTAAGCTGGTTTTACCTACGTTAGCGTGTCCTAACCATATACCGAAATCTTGCGGCTTTAATCTAAAGAACTCGTCTATCTCTGGTATATCTAGTTTTAACCCTTGCTTTAGTTCGCCTCTTTTGATACTTGCGAGTGTTTTAATCTGTTTGTTATAATCTATTAGCATATCGTATTGTTTTAAAATTAAAGGTAAAAAAAGGGCTGTAAATATACAACCCTCTGAATATAAAAAACAAAAAACTTAGAAAGGTAAATCGTTTTGCTCTTGTCGGTCTGGCATAAAGTCAGACGAAGCTACAGCTTTAGGCTGGTCTTGTAATGCTTTTTTGTTAATTTTTGTAAACTTAGCATACATTTTGCTAGGGTCTTTTTGCGCTCTAAGTAAATCAATACTTAAAAAGCCATTGTTTTCGGCTATATGATCTTTGTGTTTATTCATAAAGTCTGAAAACTCGCTAGCTTTAATATGAAGCTTTGCAGCTATCCAATCATATTTAGGCTCATCTTTTACTACAAAACTATTTACAAATTCACTCTCGTACTTACTATTCATATCTATTTAATTATAAAGTTAAAAAATTTCTGTGCATCATTAATTACTGTATCATAGTCTACATTGCTACGCATTGCGTTAAATTTAGCCGAGGCTTTTATACAGTTTGTTTTTATAGACTTTATGTCTATGCTTGTGTCTGTGTAGCTAACATCTACATCGTCTATTAAACTAGTGCGTTTAAGATTATTTACTAAAGGATCTACCTGTTCTATGTCTTCCTTTTTGTACTCTTCTTTAGGTACTCTAGCATTCTTATACTCTTCGTTAGTTACCTCGTACCTAAGTTTATCACCTACTAAGAATTTAAAATCGCCCTTAGCAAAAAAAGTATATCTGTTACCATCTGCAAACGAGACTCGATACTTTGTTAAACCATTCCATAGACCGTTAGGCTCTATGCTTCTAATCGTTCCTTTTTTAGTCATTGTATATATATATTAAATTAAACTTAATTCCTTTTAAAGCTGTCGCTCTCGTCTTCACCAAAAACTCCGTATTTATAAAGTCCACAGGTTTTTAAAACTATTCTACTTAGCGCTCGTTTCTCTGCGAGTTCCATACAGTACCACGAATTGGTAGACCCCTCCGAATAAGTAGCTCCTTTTAAAGCACTACCAAAAGTTTCTAGATTTTCTGTCACAGCTTTTATTACTGCAAAGTTAGGCTCGCACCTTACAACTTCGTATTTTACTTTTATATTTTCTACAGCAGCAATTTTTTCTATACCGCTTCGAGTTACGATAGTAAAATTTTTGTGTTTAAATACGTCTGTTTTTTCTAGGTTATATTTTTTATATAACTCTACTAAAATATCTCTTTCCATTATGTTTTATTTTTTATCTATAATTACTAACTTCATTATGTCTAGTTGAGCTTCTAGAAATTCTACTCTATTTTCTAAGGCTGTAACCCTATACTCTAAATACTCTTGGTAGTCTCTAGAGCATTTTGTCCTGTTTATGTCATCTCTATAAGTCATAGTTTCTAATTTTTTCTATAACCTCGTCCGCTGTTTCTAAAACACAAAGTACATTATCGTTAGTGAAAGTTATACGGCAGTCCCGTATTTGTTGGTTAATCGTGACTATATGGAATTTGTTAACCCATATACCGCCACGCTCGTAGTCGTTTAAGTAAATCATATTATATCGTTTTTAAATTATACCGCAATATATAAAAAAATGTTGATAACACAAAAAAAACACCCTAAAATTAATTAAGGTGTCCTTTCTACTAATATACGATATAACTAAAAGATTAACTTTAGATAAGCAAATATACTACTTATTATTTAATTCAGAAAACTTTGTTGTGTATAAATCTATTAATTCTTGTAGATCCGAAATTGTATTCTTTTGAGTTTGTCGACTCTTTTGTAACAAAGCCTCAGACGTACCCTCTCCGTATTCTTTATCTAAATGTAAACTAAATTCGTATTGCTTTCCGTAGTAGTGACAGTTACAGGTGTAACACTGTGGTTTTACGTTTTGCTCGTCCCATCTAGTTACTGTATGTTTTCGGCTCATAAAGTGTCCAGCTTGCATTCCGTCTTTCTCCCATTGCTTAGTAGCCCCACAGGTATAGCAATTTACATTACCGTTTATGTCAGCATCTTTTTTTCTAATATACTGGCTAAATATTTTGTCGAGCTTCTTTTTTAAAGTAGATACTGTAGGTTTTTTTGGCATACTATTTATCTATACCATTGTCGACTGTTTCTAAAATATGTCTAAATACACTGCGCTCTTGCTCACCTGTTACGTCTACACCGTTTAAAATAAGTCTGTAGTAATCTTTTTTTGTTTTCTTTAATACGATACTATTCATAGTTTATAAATTTAATGATCAAATATAATAAAGTTTTTCTTTAAAAAAAGCTTGCGTATTAAAAATAAATAGTCGTTTTTTTACTAATATATACTAGTAGACTACTATATACTAGTAGACTAATATATACATATACTACTATATACTAGACTATATATATATACTAGTATAACCGTTTTAACGCCCTTTAAGGGGCTTAAACTATTTTTTAGTGCTAGCGTATGTATTTACTATCTTCTCGCCTGTGCGACCCATTACATAGCCTCCTATACCAAGTTGTAGTAAATTCCAGAATTCGTTTTCTAAAGGCGGTACTGGTAAACTAAATAACGGAGCTATAAACTTTACATAGATAACTATAAAACCAAAAGCTAACATAAGTATAGGTCTCCAGCTTCTTTGTAACCAGTTACCTTTAGCCTCTGCTAGAATTATATCCGTTTGTAAACGTTGTAACTCTAACTGTTGCTCGTTTAACACCTTTAACATCTCGTTTTTGGCATTTATACGCTCCTCTTCGCTAGTAAATAAATTATCCATAACTTTACCTACCTCACTCACTAAACCTCCCTTAAACCAGCTTAAAATCTTATTCATATTTAGTCCATCTTATTTGCAATTGTCCAAAGAATAAAAATATATTTATCTCTGAGTACTTAAAATTATCGTCTGGTCTGTAATATTGCCACCCAACGATCATTGCATCTGGTACTAATAAAATTAAATTTATTTCCATTACCAGCGTTTTTTTGTCTTTCTTATGTCGTAATGTACAAAAGTAGAATATTGTGACAAACCGCCTTGCAACAACTCTCCCTCGTTAATTAACAAGTCAACCAATTCAAATGTTTCTTGTGGTGTCATATCAGCAATAACAATATCCGATGCTTTACCTAGCTTGTGTTGGCTTCTTTTAGAAGCACCTTTTACGACATTATCGTTGTAATCTGGACATCTATATCCACTATTTATTTTAATTGGAGTGCCTACAACATTTCGTAATACCTGTAATTGGTTTGCTAACTTCTGTACGTTATGTAAAACTTTTAAAGGCATCTCGCATCCGCAGCTACAATCAAATTCGGACTTACTAAAATTATTTGTCAACTTCATTATTTAGATTTTAATATTGCTTTTTGAATGTCCTTTGAAGATATACTTAATCTGAAAGTTATATCTGCTGACCATTTACCAATGTTTTTACCATCCTTAAATAGTATCACAAAAGGTACTGCTCTAACTTTATCTCTAACGCTTGGAGGTTGGTCTTCTAAATACGCTTTTCTATGCTCTACGTTTTGTAGTTTATCTATCTTTGCTGGATTAGATGCATTCCACTTCGAATTGATTTCTAATAATATATACTGTTGAGAATACATATTAAAAGATGTGATTAACAAAATTAAGATTATAACCTTTTTCATAGCGTTAGTTTTTTTCTATGATTTGATATAACTTCTCGTCTATCTTATCCAACTTACTGCTATTGTCTTCAACCTTTTTTTGAGTGTTCATAATAGTTTCCCTTATTAATTGGTCTTTTAAGTCATACTCCGTTCTCGTTACTTGTGGTTTTGGGAGTTCCTTTGCCAAGTCAATATCTTTCTGTAAGGCAAAATACATACCCACAAAAGAAACAACAAAGGATATAA
>Ga0257120_1001701_pt1 | contig 14113 bp, 9 predicted proteins | sample SI106_10metaG_FD_190153 | JGI IMG/M metagenome (GOLD analysis project Ga0257120, IMG submission 190153) | Marine microbial communities from Saanich Inlet, British Columbia, Canada - SI106_10 | ecosystem: Environmental > Aquatic > Marine > Inlet | place: Canada: British Columbia | collected... | reverse complement strand
AACAGCCTTGAACACCTTACGGTTGTCCATCGTAAACTTTCAGAATATGCTGACGTCAATCCATCAATTTTTAAAGAAATTTCTGACCAACGCGTAAGCTATAACCTGAGTGAGCGGATACGATACGTTAACAATCAGACAAAGACATTCAATCTTCAACAAGCCTTGGTTGCAATGGCCATTCTTGAAAAAGAAAACATGGACAATCCAGAAGTTCAAGAATTAAAGAAAAAAACGAATACAAAGGCGCGCAAAGTTCTTCTCAAGAATATCACTGAGAAAAGAGTAAATTACACAATTGAGCCAGGAATTTCATATTACACATTAGGTAAACCCCCGAGTGAGTTTGCTTTTTTCAGTTCTCCAGGGACAGATTTCATGTTCAGCTTAGCAGGCTATAAAACCTTCAATTTGAGGCCTTCCAAAAAAGTAGGCTCGAAACAAAACTACATATACTCTCAAGCGGGACTTAAAGTAGATTACTTCTACGGAATGCTTATACCACAGCTCAGCACGATGTTTACACAAACTTCGGGAATTGACTTTGGTTATGCATTGAACTTAGGGGGAAAACAAACCGAAGTTGATTTTTACTCCATTAATATTGCGGCCTACTACCCCATGGACTTTTTAAGCATCGGTTTAAATGCACGTATTTTATCTGACTTCTCAGACAATCATTTTCTACACTATGGTGTTTCATTGAAGTACAATATGAAATTAGGACCCAAAGTTACAGAGCAAGAGCGTAACAAAATCAAGAACGATGTCAAAAACATCAATATCAGTCCTTTAAAATAAACACTTGATCAATCCCAAGATTCGGGGTTATCGTTATCTGAAAGTAATTTTTTCCAATTTTTATCATGTGACTCAGACTCACCGACAATTGCGTGATAATCTTCGGGTCTTAAATCGAAAACTTCAATTTCGTGACCTGTATACTTTTCGATTTCTTCAAGAAGGACGGATTCATTTTCTGCACAAAAAGAAAGCGCATGTCCTTTATTATTTCCACGACCAGTGCGTCCGCAACGGTGAACGTAATTCTCGGGGTTTTCAGGAAGGTCATAATTCACAACATAATCCATTGAGGGAATATCTATACCACGACAGGCTACATCGGTTGTTATCAATATTGTATTTTCTCCTTTTCGGAAACGTTCTAAAATCGCAAACCTCAGGTCTTGATCGATTCCGCCATGAAGTGCCTCGCAAGAAATATTAGCACGTTCCATAGCCGCAACTACCCGCTCTGCCCTAACCTTCGTTCTTACAAAAACAATAAACTTGCCAGTCTCAAATTCGTTCAATAAGTTTTCAAGAAAAAACCTTTTGTCATCCATCTCCACGTGGCTCACGGCATGCTGTACATTTTTTGAAACAGGATTTTTGGGCGAAACATGAATACGTATGGCATTACGTACAACATCATAAGCCAAAGCCTTTATTTTTTTATTCAAGGTCGCTGTAAAAAACAAAGTCTGTCTTTTTCGCGGTAAATGACGAAGAACATCTCTGATATCATCATTAAAACCTAGGTCTAACATTAAATCTGCCTCATCAATTATAAAATGGGTAACATGATTAAGATCGACATAACCCTGAGAGATAAGATCAAACATTCTACCTGGTGTAGAAACTAAAACCTCAACGTTTCCATTTAATGCTTTAATCTGAGGGTCTTGATCAACACCACCAAACAAAGCAAGAACATTAACACCGGTTTTTTTACCTATCGCATCAAATGCCTCAGCAATCTGCTGCGCCAGCTCACGTGTTGGAACCAGTACTAGAACACTAATGTTTTTATGTTTGCCTTTACGGTTACGAATGACATGCTGCAAAACTGGAATAGCAAATGCTGCCGTTTTACCCGTTCCTGTAGGCGCAACCGCCATAACATCTTCACCATCTAAAATGGCTTGAATCGCACGGAACTGAATGTCCGTTGGTCTATTAAACCCTAGGTATTCCAGTTGGGACTTGAGCTTGGCGTCAATATGGTAGTCTTTAAACTTCACTTTGACGTAAAACTACGACAATTAGAAATCAATTGTGTGCTCTACTGCTTTAAATCGAAAGTCGAATATCTCTTCTAATTTCTTTTTGACTAAAATAGGATGCATCAAACGGCCTAAAAAACCAAGAGGAAGCGCGTACGAGACTATATCAGTCATTTCAACCCCTCCATCTACCTCTTTGAAATGATGCTCATGATGCCAAATCTTGTATGGTCCGACGCGTTGTTCATCGACGAAAAACTTTAAGTCCTTAACCGTTTTAATTTCCGTCACCCAATTCATTGGAATTCCTAAAAGTGGTTTCACGGTATATTCTATCATTAGACCTTCATACATCTTCTCAGGTAATTCTGTCTTGACATGAAAACCGAGTTCGGGAGGTGTTATTTTCTTGAGATTCAAGGGAGATGAAAAAAAGTCCCAAGTACTCTGAAGGTCAGCTTTTATAAACTGTTTTCGTTTTAATTGATACATGTGTAAAAAACAAAGAGATGCACACAATGTTTACACAAAACAAAAAAAGGCAACCGAAGTTGCCCTAATTTATATTTTATAAGGGATTTTAAATATTTTCAATCACCATAGCAGAGGCACCACCGCCACCATTACAAATACCTGCACCGCCAATTTTTCCACCATTTTGCTTGAGTACATGAAGTAATGTCACCAAAATTCTTGAACCAGAATTTCCAAGTGGGTGACCGAGTGCAACAGCACCGCCATTCACATCCACTTTTGCAGGGTTCAATCCTAAAATCTTAGTATTTGCGATACCAACCACAGAAAAGGCCTGATTCAATTCCCAATAATCTACATCGCCTACATTTATATTTGCTTTTGCAAGCGCTTTAGGCACTGCTTTCGAAGGTGCAGTTGTGAACCATTCAGGTTCATGTGCCGCATCAGCATAAGATACGACCTTACCGATTGGCGTTAAACCGTGTTCATTCACCGCTTCCTCTGATGCTAATATTATACATGAAGCACCATCGTTCAAGGTAGACGCATTTGCCGCTGTAATGGTTCCCTCTTTGTCAAAAGCAGGTCTAAGATTAGGTATTTTCTCTAAGAATACATTTTTAAATTCCTCATCACAATCAACGATTTTAGGATCCCCTTTACGTTGCGGCACAGCTACTGGTACTACTTCATCAGAAAACTTCCCTTGCTCCCAAGCTGCTGCTGCTCTTTTGTATGACTCAATTGCAAAATTATCTTGATCCTCTCTCGAAATATTATGTTCTTTCGCACAAAGTTCGGCGCAATTACCCATTGGCATCTTATTATAAACGTCTAATAAACCATCTTTTGTAAGGCCATCAAGCATTTGGATATTCCCAAACTTTGTCCCTGCTCTGCCCATCATATAATGTGGTGCCATAGACATATTTTCCATACCTCCTGCGACCACGACATGATTGTCACCAGCAATAATGGATTGAGCCCCCAAAGCAACGGACTTCATTCCTGAGGCACATACTTTATTAATGGTTGTACAGGGTACATTATTTCCTATACCCGCACCCATAGCTGCTTGTCGCGCTGGTGCTTGTCCTACTCCGGCTTGTAGAACATTCCCCATAAAAACCTCATCTACGAGTGCGGCAGAAACTTTGGATTTTTCCAAAGCACCTTTAATTGCTACAGCACCTAATTGTGTGGCAGGTACACTTGATAAACCACCTAGAAAAGAACCCATTGGGGTTCTCACTGCGGATATGATATATACTGTTTTTGACATTGAATAAATTTTAGGATACGAATATAGGAATTTGAAACTAGACTCAATATTTCAAAGCCTGTCGAATTTGTCTTTCAAAATTGAATAAATTCTATTTATTGTCCCTAATTTTAAGCACATGAATTTTGAATTAGAATACTCCACTTTATGGTTACTCGGAATTCTTGTAATAGCCCTCGTTTCAGCTTGGTTTTCATACAGAAATAAGAGCGGGTTTGATGCTGTACCTAAAAGCATAAAAACTCTACTTTATTCGCTTAGGTTCAGTTCTATATTCTTCATTTTAGTGCTTTTACTTGGCTTATTATTTAAGAACTCCAAAGAACGTGTAGAAGCCCCTATTTTCTTCGTTGTTACGGATAATTCTTCTTCCATGTTGAATTACAAGGACAGTGCTGAGGTCAAAAAGACCGTACAAAATACAGTTGCTGCATTAAAAAGTAATTACGGTAATCAATTCAAAATCAAACAGCTCTCGATAGGCTCTATGGTACGTGATACAAATCGCTATACTTTTGATGAAGTAAACTCAAATCTAGAAGAAGCCTTTAATTTTATACACACGAATTATTACAATCGCAATGTCGGAGGCATCGCTTTTATTTCTGATGGTAATTTTAATGTTGGTGCCAACCCGATATATAATGCAGGGAAATTGCGAACTACTCCTGTTTTTACACTAGCTGTTGGTGATTCAATTCAAAAAAAGGACCAACTGATCAGAAACGTATTTAATAATCCATTAGCCTTCTACCTCAATGACTTTCCTGTGGAAATTGACTTATCCTCCTATCAATATTCGGATAAGGAAACTACATTAAAAATCATTCGTAAAAATAAAGTCGTTGCGAGCAAAACAATACAATATAGTTCAGGACCAGAAGACTTTAAAAAAATAAGGTTTCTCCTTCCCGCAGATGAAATAGGCTATCATACCTATACGATTCAACTCGAAAACAAAAAGGATGAAACCACCTTAAAAAATAATATTAAACGCTTTTATGTGGAAGTCTTAGACTCTAGAAATAAACTATTAATATTGAGTACAGCTCCTCACCCTGACATATCTGCGCTTAAAAACGTTCTTGCCGCAGATGAGAATATTGAATGTGAAACAGCTTTATTCAATGAATGGAACGGAAAAGGAGAAAACACCAACTTAGTGATTTGTCATTCTCCAAAAAACACCTCAGATTTGGGTGTTATTGAAAAATTTAAAGATCAAGACATACCAATTCTCTATATCCTTGGACCCAAAACTAACAGGAAATTATACGATGATTTAGGTATTAAATATTCTAATCGAGCTGTCATAAAAAGCGATGACATACAGGCGGCTAGAAACTCAAACTTCGCCGCTTTCACAATTAACGACGCGCTAGACGAAGCATTAACATTCTACCCCCCATTACAAAGCCGCTTTGGTGATTTCTCAATACCTCCTGGCGCTTCAGTTTTGCTGAACCAAAGAATTGGAAGCGTTATTAAGAAATCACCATTGTTGTTTTTCCTTGCGCAAAGAGGCAAACGTTTTGGAGTAATAATGGGTGAAGGTATTTGGAGATGGCGCATCAATGAATATCAACGTGAAAAAAATCACATTCAATTTAACGAACTTATAAATAAATCAATTCAATTCCTTACGGTTCCGGGTAAATCAAAAGGCTTATCGATACGTTTTCCTAAACGTATTACAAAAGAAGAACCACTGGTCATAAATGGTGTTTTTTATAACGCTTCGTTGGAGGCCATTACTGCGCCAATATTATCGCTTGAAATCAAGGACGAAAACAATAAGAACTACAACTCACAGTTCTCGGTCTATGAAAACGGATATAGAGCGCAATTAGGCAAGTTAAATCCCGGAAGATATGAATGGCAGGCCAAAGCAGTTTTTGCTGAAAAAACATATATCAAATCCGGAGTGATTGTTGTTGAAGATATTGATAAAGAGCGAAGTGAGTCCGTTGCAAACCATAGTGTATTGAAACAACTAGCAGTCCAGAGCAAAGGTAGTTTTTACAATTTATCTGATTATCAGGGACTGGTTTCTGAATTAAAAAACCGAAAAGAAATAGCTTCTGTAAGTTACAATGAGGACGAACAGTTTAAACTCATTGATTATACCTGGTTTTTGATTTTTTGCGCAGTTTTACTCAGTACAGAGTGGTTTGTAAAACGTTTGTACGGGCTAACCTAAAGAGTTGATGGGCAAATAAAATCAGTACGCTGCTCGAAAGATTCGGGCAAAGCATTATACCCCCCGATCAAATCTTCAATAGCATTAAAGCCATTCTTTTTTAGAATCGAAGCTGCAATCATACTTCGGTATCCTCCAGCACAATGTAAAAGTAAAGGAATGTTTTCCGGATAACTTTTAATGTTTTCATTGATAAAATCAAGAGGCACAGATTTCGAAACCTTTAGGTGCGATGCTTCATACTCGCCTGGTTTCCGGACATCAATAATACATTCTTGGTCAAAATCTAAAGACATAAATTCAGTAACATTGATGCGATTAACAGTTTCAATGCTGTTGTCTGCGGAAAGCCAGACCTTAAAACCACCTTCCAAAAAACCGAGCACATTGTCATATCCTACGCGCGCTAATCGCTGAACCGTTTCTTTTTCACTACCGGTCTCAGTAACTAGGATAATCTTTTGATTGTCTGTAGGTATCAATGCACCAACCCAAGGTGCAAACTGCCCTTGAAGACCAATAAATATACTTCCAGGTATAAACCCTGCTGCAAATTCATCTGCAGGACGCGTATCAATTAAAATAACATCTTTATTGGAAAGCAATTCAGAAAACTCGTCTAATCCAAGTGCATTAAGCCCACGTTCCATGACATCATCAATTGAATCATAACCTGTTTTATTCATTCGAACATTCATACCGAAATATTGAGGTGGTGGCATTAAACCATCGGTCAGCTCAGAAATAAATTCCTTCTCAGTCATATCAATACGCAAGGCATAATTTGAGGCCTTTTGTTCACCAATTGTACTGAACGTTTCACTAGACATATTCTTACCACAAGCACTTCCCGCACCATGAGCAGGATAAACGACTACATCATCATTTAATACCATAACCTTGGACCGCAGTGAATTAAAAAGTAATGCTGCAAGGTCTTCTTGGGTCATATCAGCAGCTTTTTGCACCAAGTCTGGCCTTCCAACATCTCCTATAAATAATGTATCACCGGTAAATACAGCAATATCTTTACCTTTTTCGTTACTTAGTAAAAAACAAGAAGACTCCATGGTATGACCCGGAGTATGCAGCACCTTAAGTGTAAGCGCTCCAATTTTAAATTCCTCCTGGTCACGTGCAGAATGGAATGGAAAACTGGGCTCTGCATTAGGACCAAAGACAATAGTCGCACCCGTTTTTTTGGCTAAATCAACATGACCACTTACAAAATCAGCATGGAAATGTGTTTCAAAAATATACTTCACCTTTGCACCACTATCCTGGAGACGCTCAATATAAGGGGTCGTTTCACGAAGAGGGTCAATTACAGCCACTTCACCATTAGACTCTATGTAATAGGCACCTTGCGCCAAACATTTCGTATAAATCTGCTCAATATTCATAATGTAAAATTACATAATATCAATCTAAGGAATGTACTATTTCTCCCTTAACAAATGTCTTCCATGAATAATTAGGTGAAAATGTGCTAGATTTATTTAATGGTCTGTCTAGAATAAAAAATGTGGCATGCTTTCCTTGTTCCAGTGAACCGAGTTCCTTCTCTTGAAAAGATGCAAATGCTCCCCATATTGTCATACCCTTTAGAGTTTCTTTAATACTTAAAGATTCTTCCGCAAGAAACCCTTTTTTGGGAAACCCTTTGGCATTCTTTCTATGCACAGCGGAATGGATTGTGTAGTATGGATTCGTATATTCAATTGGGAAATCTGTCCCGAGAGCAATCATTCCGAATTGATTCAATAATGATTTATATGCGTAAGCGCCTTTCATTCTTTCAGCTCCTAATTTAGAGGCAGCCCACCGCTGATCCGTTGTTGCATGCGTTGGTTGAACGGAAGGAAACACTGCATAAGTATTAAAGAGTTTTAAATCCTTAGGATCAACAACCTGAGCGTGCTCTAATCGGAATCGATGGTCCGGGTTTTTATCATATGCCTTTTTACACATTTCTAATATCTGAGAAACGGCAGCATCACCAATACCATGACAATTTAGCTGATAACCATTTGACAAACAAAAATCCCGTAATCTGTTTAATTCTGAAACACTGCTTAACGATAAGCCGTTGTAATTGGGGTGCTCATGATAGGGTTCCTTTAGCAAAGCGCCACTAGAACCTAAGGCACCATCAACATAAGCTTTAAAGCTCCTTACCAACAACGATTTGTTTCGGTAAACCCCATTTTTTCTTACAAAATTCTTATTCTCTTCGGACGGCGCAAGCATTGCATAGATATTTAACTTTAGGGCATTAGAAGAAACCATTTCGTCTAGTAGAGACAACTCATCCGCATCGACGCCAGCTTCATGAACTCCGGTGACACCGTGCGCTAACAATTCTTCTTGAATTTCGAGCAGCTTTGGCTTCATTTCATCATTCGTATATTTTGGAAGTACCCCTTCAAAAAGCTGCAATGCAGCGTCAACAAATAATCCCGTGTAATTCCCAAACTCATCCTGTAAAACTGCACCACCATTTGGAACTTCAAAATCACCGAGTAAACCAATAAATGAATTATTTACCAGCGCTGAATGGCCATCTATTCTGTAAAGGCAAACAGGGGTTTTAGGAAACATTTCATTTAACTTACCATTATCAGGGAATGCATCATCCTTCCACAAAGACTGATCCCAACCCATTCCTATAATAACGGCTTTATTATGTTCCTTCTTATATGAGCTAACCCTCTCTAACATTTCTATTTCAGAAGGAGAACCAACCAAATCAACACCAAGTAATAATGCTGCATATGAAATCATGTGCCCATGCGCATCTATAAAACCAGGGTAAATTTGTTTGCCACGAGCATCAATAGAATTCGAATACGAATACTTGTTAAGGATTTGACGGTCCGGACCAAATTCAATGACTTTTCCATCACGAATGGCCATTGCCTGGGCGACATCACCATTTTCATTCATAGTGTTAATTTCTGCATTAAAGACAACTAGGTCCGCTGACTCTGTTTTCATGCAAGAAGATAAACAAGAAAAAAATAAAATAAAAAAAACTGTTTTCATAGTTAAAATGGATAACCAAGTCCAAAATGAATTCGTGGAATAAATGGACGAGGTAAGGTTTGAATGTCAATGCCGGCGTCAGTAGCTTCTTGATTATATATAGCTCTGTCTTTCGCATCTTGAAAGATCCAGCGGGCACCATCCGCATAAGCTGGATTGTAAACGGGTAATCCAATATCTAAACGAACAATGAAATAATCTAAATCCAATCTTAAACCGACTCCTGAAGCCACTGCCAATTCTTTAAAAACATGCTGCAATTGAAATTGAGCATTTCTAGAATCTTCTTTGTAGGTCCATATATTTCCAAAATCAGTAAATACCGCACCTTTAAAAATTGAACTGAAGGAAAAACGATATTCTAAAGAGCCTCCAAGACGAATATCTCCAATCTGTGTAATAGTTCTGTCAGGGTCCAAATGAAACTTATAATTACCAGGCCCTAAAGTTCTTGCATTCCAACCTCTATTATCGTTTGCCCCCCCTCCAGAAAAACTATAGTCGTAAGGAAGTGCAGTTGTTGTATTTCCATAAGGTAAACCGAAACCTGCATTGGCACGAAAATGAATTGAAGACTTTGAATTTAACTTTTTAGACAATATATATTTTGTATCGATGCGCATAAATTGAGCGTATTTCAAATTCAGAAATTTTGAACTTCCATCTATTGTCGTATCCTGCAAGCCACCGAATAAAGACAACAAATTACCCGCAGCATCAAGACTCGCTGAAAACAACACATTAGCTCCCAAAAAGGCTTTCTTACCAGACTTGAAACGTCTATTTTTATTATTAAACTCGTATGAGAATCTTGCGTCTTGCCAGACAAATTGGTTACTGTAAGCATTTGACAAAAATGGGTCATTTATAGAATCTAAACGGATCTGAAAGGACTCTGTTGGTGAAATATTAATGAGTTTAATGACAGAAGCCCCAGGTAAACCAACCTCAAAAACCTGAGTAGAACCGAGTAAGAACTTCCAGATGTAATTAAGCTGAAAAACTTCTCTTTTATTAAATATCTCACGTTTTTCATAATTATAGGCTGCTGTAATTAATGTCCTTGCCCGATGCCGTTTTGATAATGCTGTTGGCGAGAAAGGAGCTAAGCCGACAAGCTCCATTTGAATACTTGGAGCAATTTCAATAGAGTTAAAAATTTCAACCGCATCATCACTATCTTCAGCAAAAACAAGTGTCTGTGTTTCAAAACCCGCACCAACAGAAACAGTTAACTTCTCGGCGTTACGATTCAGGTTTCTATTTACATAATTCGCTGAAGCACTTATGCCAGGCTGTCCCGTTGAGGATGTTGTAATCCGATTGTCAAAAGCAAATGATTGTTTCTTACTAGGCTCCAAATAATAATGTAAGTCCATATAGCGAACAGCCCCTGTGTCAGGCAACTCAATAACCACAGGTTTCACCGATCTGAAAACACCAAGTTGAGAAAGACCTTTTACCGACCCGGTCAAATAATCACCCTTGTAATTAGAGTTTTTTTCTAAATAGTTTTGCAGTTCTAGTATATCAGGCTCCAACATTGGCTCATCACCATTATAATGCACCCATGCTTGGCGACTTGCATCTCTATGCGTGGAATCTTTTGAGGTTCTGTTCTTATTTATGTTATGTTCATTGAAATAAATAAGTTCTTTAGTAAGAAAGAATTGTCTGTACTCAGCATCTTCAAAATCAACACACGCACAATACTCAGAAAAGGAACCGTTCACGCGTGAAGTATCACTCAAATGAAAATGAACATCGTTAATTCTAGAATACTTGTATGGTTTTAAAAATAAACTGTCTGGATTCTGCACACTACCAGTATATTCTGGATTAAATTTCATTTCAAGTCTTGTACTCATTTGAGAATGAAGGGTATCCACTATAAACTCAATACTCGAAGCCGAATACTTGTAATAGCCATTATTTCGCTGATCTTTCGCAAAGCTCTCACGATAATCCGCCAAAATATCAATATCAAAAGGCATACCTATTAAAGGAATCAACTTTTCATTTTGAATTCTTTTTATAAGGTATTGACTATGATTGAACATCATTGTTGAATCTCCGGTGTAAAATACAGAATCAATCTGAAAAACATCTCCAACATCGAGAGTATAGGCAACTTGAAGCGTACGTTTAACTGAATCGATTTTAATTGAATCAGACAATGAAGCTTTGTAATAACCCTTCCTTCTTAAAAAATTTACGATCTGTTGGTTTGTTTTTTTGTACGCAATAGAATCGAAAACAATGGGCTCCTCCCCAAACTTATACTTCAATCGTTCCCTTAAAATAAGATGATTGTAAATTGTATCTGATAAGGTCTTTTTTCTATAATGGGTTTCCCCTTTGCGTTTCGCTTTTGCAATTCGTTTTTTATTAATCCTTTCGTATTTGCCCCTCTTTTTTTTAAGTGCAATTTGAAAATCATCAAAACGTTCCTGTTTCTTTTCTACAATTTTTGCTGAGTCAATAAGATTGTACATTCTTAATTTCAAAAGAACACCAAGCGTTTTTTGATTAGGGCGTTGTTTTAATATCGCATCTAAGTCATATTCAAAATTGACCTTTTGAACGTACTTGATTTGATTTGACTTTAAAAGATAATAGCCCTCTGGAACGTTTTTGGTTAAAGAACATGCATTAACCAACAATACAAGTAATGCACAGAACCACCAAAGTTTATTTATCTTCATCATAGAATTCAGACAAAAGTAAGGAATATCATATGCAAAAAATCTCTCAGAAGCATTTAAAATGGATAAAAAGCCTGCATCTCAAAAAGAATAGAGATCGAGAACAAAATTTCATCATCGAAGGTGTGAAAATCTGTGATGAAGTACTTGAAAGTCACGCCGAAAGAATTCAACAAATCGTATGCCTAAATGACTACGTGCATAAGATCCCAAAAACGCTAAACCCACTTATCCTTAATTGCGGCCCAAATGAACTAGCTCGAATTTCCACCTTGAAGACGCCTAATTCAATTCTCATTGTCTTAAAGAAAGAAAAAGAATTAGACTTCAACCCCTCCAAAAAAACAATACTATTGGATGATATTCAGGACCCCGGTAATTTGGGAACATTGGTTCGCACCGCAGACTGGTTCGGGATTTACCAATTCGTTTGCTCCAAAAAAACAGCAGACTTGTTTAATGCAAAAGCCCTACAATCAACAATGGGCAGTTTTTTGAGAGTAAAGATTTGGTATGTCGACCTTGAAGAATTCATCGAGAATCACGCCTTAAATATTGGAGGAGCTTTGCTCGATGGTGGCTCTATTGATCTCGTAGATTTTAACCAAATGAATGCGCTTCTTCTTGGTAATGAGAGTCGTGGGATTTCGCAAGCACTAAAAACTTCTGTAAACCAGCCCATACGAATTGATGGAAAAGGAAGTGCCGAATCACTGAATGTAGCAATTGCCGGAGCAATATTTATGCAACATTGGTCAAAATAAATTAATTATTCTCTAGCGTCTTTAAAAGAAAGGACGTACTTTTGCCACTTGCCAAACACGACGAAGAATGATTGATGTTGACCTGTATAAAGCTAAAAAACTATATCCCTTTCAAGAGGAAACTGTAAATATAATTCTTGAGGAGCTTAACAGTAACGGCAAAGACTTTAATCTGTTATATCAACTCCCAACAGGCGGAGGTAAAACTGTTATTTTTTCTGAAATTGGTAAAAAGTATATAGCAACTTGGAAAAAGAAAGTTTTAATTCTCACACACAGAATTGAGCTTTCTGTGCAAACCTCTAAGCAGCTTTCCGCTATCGGCGTAGCCAATAAAATCATTAACTCAGAAGTCAAAGAACTTCCTGATCAAGATGAATACTCTTGCTTTATTGCTATGGTTGAAACCCTTCACAATAGATTAACTGATGACCAAGATTTTATCAAAAATGTAGGCCTTGTGATTGTGGATGAGGCGCACTACAACAGCTTTAGAAAAATTTTCCAGTACTACGAGGATTGCAATATTCTTGGAGTGACAGCCACACCATTAAGCAGTAATAAATCTTTACCTCTAAAAGACAATTACAACAGGCTATTAGTTGGTGAATCTATTTCAGGACTTATTGAAAAATCTTATCTGTCAAACGCTGAGACTTTCAGTTATGACGTTAACCTTCATGGACTAAAAATAGGAACAAATGGTGATTTCACGATTACAAGTTCCGATATGCTATACAGCAATTATTTCATGCAAGAAAAATTAATATTTGCATATGAAGAAGTAGCCCTTGGTAAAAAGACACTTATATTCAATGCGGGAATTGAAACTTCAATTCGTGTAAAGGAGTCATTTGAAAAACTGGACTACAATATCAAGCATCTCGATTCAACCTTTAGTGATAAAGACAGAAAAGACATTCTAAAATGGTTCAAAGAAACACCAAACGCCATACTAACTTCTGTGGGTATTTTGACAACTGGTTTTGATGAGCCAACAGTAAAAACGATTATAATAAATAGAGCTACACGGTCCTTAACGTTATATCATCAAATGATTGGAAGAGGTTCTAGAAAGCTTCCGAATAAATCAAATTTCCATATTATTGATCTCGGGAATAATGTACGAAGATTTGGCCTTTGGCAAGATTACATTAATTGGCAGGATGCTTTCAAGTTTCCGGATCGATTTCTTGAATCTCGAGTTTCTGAGTTGGAAGACATGGAATTTGAGGCAGATTATGAATTCCCGAAGGGGTATGATAAGTTTTTAGATACCAAAAAACTTGAAAGTTTTAATATTAAAGAACGTTATCACGAATGTATTGATAACGGTTTAAAAGGAAAAAAAGCCGTTGATGAATCCATGGCAAATCATTTCGAGGTCATTCTTGAAAGCGCAAAAAACATGGACCATGGATTTGAGATTTTAAGCTTTTTACAGGACCACATTGAGTATCGCTTAAAACATTATACCAAATGTATTTCTAAAAGCACCGATAATTACTTCAAATTCCTGCTTGAAACCTATAACCGTCAGCTTTCTCAAAAAATACGTGTTCACATAGAGGAATGATTTAACGTAATGCTAATTCGGTAAAATTAGCTTATTTTTAAGGCATGAATAAGCTTCT
>Ga0257120_1001700_pt1 | contig 14115 bp, 20 predicted proteins | sample SI106_10metaG_FD_190153 | JGI IMG/M metagenome (GOLD analysis project Ga0257120, IMG submission 190153) | Marine microbial communities from Saanich Inlet, British Columbia, Canada - SI106_10 | ecosystem: Environmental > Aquatic > Marine > Inlet | place: Canada: British Columbia | collected... | reverse complement strand
TGGTTTAATTTATATGATAACAGGATTTATTGGAGGTTTAATTGTTGCAATTGTAACGATCTATAAAAAAACTTGGGCGCCTATCACCGTACCATTATATGCAATGTTTGAAGGACTTTTGTTAGGATCTATTTCTTATATGTACGGTCAAATGTATGAGGGAATTGTTCTAAATGCTATAATCTTAACAGTTTCTATTTTAATTTCACTATTGTTTGTTTATAAATCAGGACTTATTAAAGTAACTGAAAACTTTAAACTTGGAGTTGCTGCTGCTACAGGTGGTATAGCTTTAGTTTATTTGTTTAGTATTTTTGGAAGTTTTTTTGGAATTAATATTTCATTTCTAGATTCAACTAATGGTTCTTTAATGAGTATAGGAATAAGTTTATTTATAGTAATAATCGCATCTTTAAATCTTGTGATGGATTTTGATTTCATTGAAGAAGGCGCAGATAGAGGAGCTCCAAAATATATGGAGTGGTATGGTGCATTTGGCCTTTTAGTAACTCTTGTTTGGCTTTACCTTGAAATACTAAGATTACTTTCAAAGTTAAATTCTAGAAAATAATTTTAGATCATATCTAAGTTCATGACTTTGGTCCATACTGAGACAAAATCATTTACAAATTTTTCTTTATTATCGTCTTGAGCATAAACCTCAGAATAAGAACGAAGTATTGAATTTGAACCAAAAATAAGATCAACAGCAGAAGCTGTCCACTTTACTTTGCCTGAGCTTCTGTCAATTATCTCATATTTATTATTTCCTAAAACACTCCACTTATTATTCATGTCCATTAAATTGACAAAGAAATCATTTGATAACACTCCTAGTTGATTAGTCAAAACACCATCAGAACTGCCACCATAATTAGTATCTAAAACTCGCATTCCACCAACAAGAACAGTCATTTCAGGTGCAGTTAAACCTAACAATTGTGTTCTGTCTAACATCATTTCCTCTGCATTATTTGAATATTTAGAATTAATCCAATTTCTATAACCATCAGCTACCGGCTCTAGATTACTGAAAGAATTTTCATCTGTCATTTCTTGAGAGGCATCTCCTCTACCAGATTTAAATGGTACGTCTAAGTTATATCCTGCAGCTTTTGCAGCTTCTTCAACTGCAGAGTTTCCTGCTAAAACGATTGTATCGGCTAAACTAATTCCATATTCAGATGCAATTGGCTCTAAAACAGACAAAGTTTTAGACAAACGCGAAGGCTCATTTCCTTCCCAATTATTTTGTGGTGACAAACTAATTCTTGCTCCATTTGCTCCTCCTCTTAAGTCTGAACCTCTAAATGTCCTGGCGCTATCCCAAGCCACTGTAATTCGGTCAGAGATAGAAAGACCTGATTCAGAAATTTTAGTTATTACATCCTTAACATTATATTCTGTTTTTCCAGCAGGAATTGGATCTTGCCATATTAACTCTTCAGAGGGAAAATTTGGTCCAATATATCTACTTTTTGAGCCCATGTCTCTATGTGTTAGTTTAAACCAAGCTCTTGCAAATGTTTCTGAAAAATAAGCTTGATCATCTTTGAATTTCAAAGAAATCTCTCTATAGATAGGATCTTCTTTCATTGCCATGTCAGCATCTGTCATAATTGGATTTTGTCGTACTTCAGGGTTGTTTGCATCAATAGGTTTTTTATTTTCATCAATACTAACAGGTTCCCATTGCCAAGCGCCAGCAGGGCTTTTCTTTAATTCCCATTCGTGATTAAAAAGCATATCGAAATAACCATTATCCCATTTAGTTGGGTTAGTTGTCCATGCACCTTCTAAACCACTAGTTACTGTGTCAATTCCATTTCCATTTCCTTTAGGATTTATCCAACCAAAACCTTGACTTTCAATATTAGCTCCTTCTGGTTCAGGACCCAAAACACTATCATCTCCATTTCCATGGGCCTTACCAACAGTGTGACCACCAGCTGTAAGCGCTACAGTTTCTTCATCATTCATAGCCATTCTTGCAAAAGTTTCTCTTACATGTTGAGCTGTTTTTAATGGATCAGGCTTACCGTTAACACCTTGAGGGTTAACATAAATCAAGCCCATATGTGTAGCTCCTAATGGTTGCTCCAGTGTAGAAGCATCCTCAAGATCAGAATAACGCTCTTCACTTGGTGCTAAAAATTCATTTTCAGAACCCCAATAAATATCTTTTTCTGGATGCCATATATCTGCTCTTCCATAAGAAAATCCAAATGTTTTAAGCCCCATGCTTTCATAGGCTATATTACCTGCTAGAATAAATAAATCTGCCCAACTAATATTATTTCCATATTTTTTCTTGATAGGCCATAAAAGTCTTCTAGCCTTATCTAAATTTCCGTTATCTGGCCATGAGTTTAAGGGTGCAAATCTCAAATTTCCTGTTCCAGCACCACCTCTTCCATCTCCAGTTCTATATGTTCCAGCTGCATGCCAAGCCATTCTTATCATTAGTCCTCCGTAGTGTCCCCAGTCGGCAGGCCACCAATCTTGAGGATCAGTCATCAAATCATGCATTTCTTTTTCAAGTGATTTAAAATCTAATGTTTTTACTGAATCTCTATAATCAAAATCAGTCCCGTAAGGATTTGTTTTTGAATCATGTTGATGAAGAATATCTAAATTAAGAGATTTTGGCCACCATTTTGTAACTGAATTTTCTTGCGTAGTTGTTGCACCGTGCATAAATGGGCATTTGCCTGAAGAATTGGAACTGTTTTGCATGTTTTTTGTATTTATAATATCAAAAATAGATTAGGGAGCTGTAGAATCCAAATAAATAAAGTGAATATTTAATAAATTATATGGAAACAAATTATTTGAAAATAATTGATCAAATTGAATCAATAGATCCTGTTAATTATTCTAAAAATCGGAACTTCATAGACGGTTCAGTTACTAAACTATCCCCATATATTTCAAGAGGACTGATTTCAACAAAATATGTTTTTGAAAAAATTATTGAAAGAAATATTCCATTTTGGAAAGTAGAAAAATTTGTGCAAGAATTATGTTGGAGAGATTATTGGCAATTGATTTGGAAACAAAAAGGTAATCTAATTGATGCTGATTTAAAAAGAATTCAAGATGGCGTGAGCAATCATTCACTATCAAAAGCTCTTATTTATGGTAATTGTGGAATTAAAGCTATTGATAATAGTATAAACGAACTTTACGATACAGGCTATATGCACAACCATAACAGAATGTATCTAGCATCAATAGCTTGTAATGTTGCCAAAAGTCATTGGCTAAATCCAGCAAGATGGATGTACTATAATTTATTGGACGGTGACTGGGGAAGCAATGCTTTAAGCTGGCAATGGGTATGTGGAAGTAATAGCAACAAAAAATATTATGCTAATCAAGAAAACATTAATAAATATTGTTATTCCAATCAAAAAAATACATTTTTAGATATAGATTACTCTGAGTTTGAATCACTACAAATTCCAAAAGATCTAAATGAAACAATTGATTTAAAATTATCAACTAAACTTCCAAAAAAGAAAAGTTTACAAATTGACAAAAACCTACCTACTTTAATTTACAATTATTATAATATAGACCCTATGTGGAGGCAAGAAAAAAATTATAATAGAGTTTTGCTGTTAGAGCCAAAGACTTTTGAAAACTACCCTGTTTCTAAAAAGTGTATTGACTTTGCAATTGAATTATCTAAAAATATTTATGGTATTCAAATTTATGTTGGCTCATTTTTTGATTTAGTTAAAGAGTATGATATAAAAAATACTTTTTATAAAGAACATCCTCTAAATAAATACGAAGGAATAGAAGATTCTAGAGACTGGATTTTTGAAAGTAAAGAAAGTGTAAAATCATTTTTTAGTTATTGGAAAAAATGTAAAAAAGAATTAAAAATTAAAAACATTATAAAATGAAAAAATTAATATTACTATTATCATTAATTATTGTTTCATGTAGTTCTAGTGACGAATATGAAAGTGCTGAAAGCCCTGTATTTGAATATATAACCTATATGACTTTAACCAACGAAAATACAGGAGGAGGCTCTCAAAAAGCATATTTAAGCTCAGGAGTTTCAGAAGAACAGGCCTTGTTTTGTTACTGTAATGCTCAATGTTCTCGTGAAATAATTGAGGTTTATGAAATACAGCGAAACGAAGGAACCAATGAACTTAGATACAAAATAAATCCATCGGATAATTTCACGACCATATCATACAAAGACTGGTGCACAAAGTTTAATTAATTATATATCAATAATTGAAATGCCAAGACCAGTACAATCAGAATATACTTCATTTTTTAGTAATTACATCAGTCTAACAAAAGGAAACGATTATAACGAGTTAATTAAAAATCATGATGAAATTCTTTGTGATTTTTGGACTAAAATTTCAAAAGAAAAATGGGAGTTTTCTTATGCATATGGCAAATGGACTATTAAACAATTATTTCAACACGTTATAGATACTGAAAGAATTCTTACTTTTAGAGCCTTATCAATTGCTAGAAAAGAACCTAATCCGTTGAGTAGTTTCGATGAAAATGAATATGCTATAAATGGTAATGCCGAAAGTAGAGATCCTGAATCCATGGTTCAAGAATATCTGTATTTAAGAAAATCTACAAACTATTTATTCAGTTCCTTTAATGAAAAAGAAAACAAATTGATCGGAAAAGTTGTAGATAAAAAAATTTCTGTAAATGCACTAGGATTTATAATTATCGGACATTCCCTTCATCACATAAACATATGTGAAAAGCATTACGGTTTATAGTTATTTATAGAATAAAAGATAAAATTAGTAAAACTGAAAAAAGCCAAATCAATATTAACTGAAAACTAATTTTAATTTGTTCCTGAAATATTTTAACTAATAAATAAATTGAAATCCCTAGTTGACCTAAAATAGAAGGTAATAAAACTAATTCTCCAATGACGCCAACTATGACATAATCTAGCTTTAAATGAAAAGCAAGGTAAAATAGAGATATGATTAAAATCAGAAAATAATTTATATTTTTTAATCCTTTCCAGCTCATATATTATAATAAATTAAAAATAAAATTAAATAGATTAATAAATAAATTCTATAATAATCTCTTGTCTTTATGTAATTAGGATCTTCAGGAAACATATTTGAGAAAAGTGCGATTATTTCTTTTACAAACAATGGTTTAATGTTAATTTTCCAATCATTAGTTTGATATACAATTTTTCTAAACTTACTTCTTATAAAAGAACTTGGAATTCCCCAAATAAATAACACGATTAATATTATAGTTTTAATTGTCATTAAAATAGTTTTGGGAAAAACATATTAGTATTCTCTTTATATTTTTTATAATCTGGTCTTTTAATTAAGGAATAATATTCCGAAGGGACTGCACCAGTTAAAAATACTAAAGTTTGATACATTAAAAAAGAAATGTAAATAAGAGAAATCAAAATTCCAATAAAAATATAGGTTTCTTGAGTATATATAAGGGATGAAAAACTAGCCAGAATAAGAGCATTCCAAATCATCCACTCAAAAAAATAATTTGGATGTCTTGTATAATTCCATAATCCAACATTACAAACTTGATTTTTCAAATTATTTTTTTTTGCATTAATCAAAAAAGCTTGTTTTTGAATATCTGCTAAATGCTCCATTGCAAAAAATAATATCCATAAAACAAATCCAGTAATTTCCAAAATTGTAAAGTGATCAAGATTGTTGTTTGAAATTAAAATTGCTGGAATTGCAAGAAATGTTATGTTAGCAAAACATTGCAAAAGAATTTCATATTGTATTGAAATAAAGTTGTTTGTATAACCTTTTTTACTCCACCTTATTCTTTGAAATTGATATCTTGGAAGTTCTTTATCTAAATAGCCTTTTTTTAACAGTACTAATGCACCAAGTCCCATTCTAAGTCCTGCTATTAAATATAGTGATGAAATAATGATTTTTCTAGGCAAATAGCCTTCTCCAAAAAACAAGGTAATTATCCCTATTGAAATAAGACCAAAAGGCCAAGCTATGTCCACATATGACATTCTTTTAGTTAAATAAGAAGGTATACAAGCAAACAATAAAAAAACTATAATTTGAGTAATAAAATTTACAACTAAAAAGTCTTGAAATTTTTCAATTTGATAAAAAATAACGAAGACTATTACAAATAAAAAAAATGGTATAAATCTAGATTTAAACTTCTTGAAATTTTTATACATAATGCTAAAGGTTTTTAAATTCGTGTTTTACCCAATTAATTTTTTTTGACTCCACTTTTTTGATGTTCATCAAATCTAATATAAAACAAAGAGAAAAGAAATAATTCTAACTCTTCTAAAATTTAAGTTTAAAAAAACAAAAAATTAATTAAAATAAAAGAGTTAATTTTAAATAATTAATAGTCAAATAGTTATGAATATTCAAAAAAAAATAGAAGATTTATTTTCAAGGATTTTTTCTGAAAAAGCAATTAAAATGTTTGAAAAGTACATTTTATACTTAGCTTCAATTGGCTTTGTAATTCACTTAATTGTAATTCTATTAAATAATTATAATATTATTGAACTTTCTATTATTGGGCCTGACTTGTTTTCAAATCCGATTTCGGCTTTATATACTCCTTTCTCTTTTATTTTAATTTATGAAGCTTTTTTACTTATTTATTATATTCCAAGATCTTTTACAACTGCTGTTGGAAAGCAATATCAAATAATGTCTTTAATTGTAATAAGAAAAATATTTAAAGACATTCCTTTAGTTGATTTAAATGCAAACTGGATAGAAAACGCAGATAATCAACAGCTTATTTTTGATCTTGTTGGGGTTTTAATAATTTTCTTTTTAATCTATCTGTTCAAAATAACTAAAGAAAGGTTACCAATAAAACCTGTTTCAGAAAAATTAGATCGATTTATTGCTTCAAAAAAATTAGTTAGCATAGTTCTTCTACCAATTTTATTTTCTATTTGCATTGTAAGCTTTGTAAATTGGTATAATGGTGTTTTTATTGAAGAGTCATTTAATGAAAATTTAAATAACCTTTTCTTTAACGAATTCTTTACAATATTAATTTTAGCAGATGTCTTTATACTTTTACTTTCATTCCAATATACCGAAAGATACAGTCAGCTAATTAGAAATACTGGATTCATTATATCAACCATTTTGCTACGACTATCATTTTCAGTTTCTGGATTAACAAGTATTCTTTTAATAATATCAGGAATTGTATTTGGACTACTTATACTGTTAATTTACAACGCTATAGAAAAAGAAAAAAAACTTACTTGACATAATTATTAGTTTATTTTAATATATTTAATTGAACCAAAAATATTATTTATGAAAAAATTACTGCTATTACTGATTTTAATAACAGCTGTAAGCTGCAATAACAATTCTACAGCTGTTGAAGTTGTTGAAGGTACAGAAGTTGAGACTACTACTGCAACTGACCCAAATGATTTCGAGGAATTAAAAAAACTTGAAGGTAAATGGGCTGGCACACTTGAAAGAACTGACGGAAGCTCTGATGAATTTACTTTAGACTACACAGTAACTTCAAATGGAAGTGCTTTACTTGAAGAAAGTGTCACTGGAGAAATTGAAATGCTTTCGATATTTAATTTTCAAAACGATGAGCTGTTGTTAACTCATTATTGTGGACTTCAGAATAAGCCAATTTCAAAATTAACTGGAAATAATGAAGGAGTTTTAAGCTTTGCAACTGATTCTCAAATGAGTGGACTAACTCTTGAAAAAGACACTTATGTTACTTCTTGGGAAATTAATTTATCACCTGAAGACGAAAATCAAATGATGTATAAATATACTGTGAGCGGACCTGAGGGAGATGTTTTTACAGCAACTTCTACATTATCTAGAATTTAATACTACTAAGTTTTTTAAAAAATACTCCTATGTTATAGGAGTATTTTTTTTACTAATTAATTAAAAATTCCATAATAAACATTAAAATTGCCATTACTAAAATAAAGTAAGCAAACCCTTTTTTTAATTTATTACCATCAATAATTTTTCCAATATATATTCCTGAAAAAATTCCTACGATTGTTAAACTTGTAAATACAATTAAAAAATTCCAGTCAATTGACATAATCAAGGCGTCTCCTAAAAAAAATCCTAAAATAGATTTTATAGCGATAATAACAAGTGAAGTGCCAATTGCTATTTTAATTTCTAAATTGGTTAAAACAACTAAAGCCGGTATTATAAGAAATCCGCCTCCTGCTCCAACTAATCCTGTCACTGCTCCAACTAATAGACCCTCAATCAATATTAATGGATAATTATAAGATATATTTCCAGAGCCTCCTTTCCTGTTATTATCTCTAAGCATAGAATATGCTGCGCCAACCATTAAAGCTATAAAAACTCCAAACATTCCCATTCTTCTTGAAACAGAGAAATTACCAACATAAAAAAGAATATCAGGAAGTTCGGGAATTACAAAATGTCTTACTATCCAAACACCAATTAATGCTGGAATTCCGAAAACTATTGCAGTTCTCCAATCTACATTATTACTTTTGTTTTGTTTTATTCCTCCAACCAAAGCTCCAAAGCCAACAATAAAGAGTGAATAGGCAGTTGCTACTTTTTCGTCAAGTGAAAATAAATATGCCAGAACAGGTACCGCTAAAATAGACCCACCGCTACCGAATAAACCTAAAGAGAATCCTATAAATAACGCCATTATGTAACCAAGTAATTCCATAACTCTGTTCTTTAGCTTTATCGATATTAAAATAAATATCCTTTTAAATTATAACAGGCCTAACTGAGATAAAAACGAATGATTATCGAAAAAATCTTGTTCTTGTAATATTTTTCCGTCTTTCATTTTTACAATTGTAGTTCCACTTAAATCAACTTTATTTCCAGTAGCAGGAATTCCAAACATTTCTCCATCGTGAGTTCCTTTAAAATTCCAGTGTTTTACAATGTTGTCTCCTTGTCCGAAAATATCAATAAATGTAAATTCAGCATCTGAAAATCCTGTCAGATAGTTATTGTAATAATCTCTAAAAGAATCTATGCCAGTAATATTTCCTGTTGCGGTAACAACAGTTGCCTGCTCATCAAAACTTTCAGTATCAATAAGATTAATATCTCTGTCTATAAATACCTGATTCCACACAGCTTTATACATTTTAATGTCTTTTTGAATTTGTGTATTTGCCGTTTCTAAAGCTAGACATTCTTGACTTGGTTGTTGAGAACAACTTGCAATTAAAAAGAGAGAAACTAAAAATAATAATTTTTTCATTTGTTTAAATTTTGGTTATTAAACAAATATAAAATAATTAGAGAATAATCATCAAAGTATCATCATAATTGCCATTATAATCATAATAGCATTTTCAATAAAAGTCGCTTCAGTCATAGGAAGTTTTAAAGCGGTTCCTAAACAAGCACATTGAATTGATTTTTTAGATAATAATGTTTTTGTAACCCCAACCGTGGTAAAAAGCAATATAATTAGAGTAACTATTAAAGCAATATTAATTTCATAACGCATTAAAAACATTAAGCCCAGAGTTATTTCAATAAAAGGATAAATCAACCCATATAAAGGAATACGTTTTGCTAATGGATCATACATTTTAAAAGATTGAGAAAAACCCTTTAAATCTAGCATTTTAAAAAAACTGAAAATAATAAAAAATAAACCCATAAAGTCTAGCATAAATTCATTCCATGACCAATTTTTAAAATGCAATAATATGCTTGCAGTTGTTATGTAAAGTAGAATTAATAATAATGGTTTAAGCTGATGGAGTTTGCTCTTTTCTTGATCTTCTAATAACTCTGTTGATTTAAGTTTATCTTTTTGATTCTCTATTGAAATAGTATACTTTGGAGACAATAATTTATTGAAAATTGTTAAATCGATATCTTTATTAGAATTGACGGTTAATTCTTTTTGATCAAAATCAACAGCCGCTTCGTTCACATCATCAAAATTATTTAATGTATGTTCGACATAAGCCTTACAACTCAGACAGGTCATTCCAGAAATCAGAAATGTTTGAATCATTATTTAAATTTACAGTATTAGTTTAATTACTTGAGAATGAATATTTAGTTAACTATAAATAACCATAGTTTTTTCCACAATAAATAAAGTAGATGTCCTGCGATAAGACCTATTGCTAGTATTTTTTGATTTTTATTTCCTCCTCCAAAAAGATTTAATTTTCTAACAAGCAAATAGGACAATCCAATACTTATTGGAATCCATAATCCAAATGCAGAGTAATCAACTAATGTGAATCCATTCATAAATTAAATATAAGAATAGTTAAGTTAAAACAAGATGGCTTACCAACAGCCCTTTAATAACAACGGCACAAATATTGTAATATATATGTAAAATATATACTGTTATGAAAAAATTTATGGAATTTTGGGGTGTTTATTATCCAATAATATTAGCATTTTTTTCTTTTGTCTACTCAGTTACGCTTTGGTTTTCTGGAAATAAGTTGGAAGGAATATTTGTAGGTATTTGGGTTCCCTCCATTTTATCTGCCTCAGTGGCTTTAAGACAAAGAAGAAGTGATTATCGTAACCTAAAAAAGAAATAATGGAAAATATAGGAATGTTTATTATGGGTTCTGTTGTTTGTGGCCTTTATCTAACAGGTTATTTATACATGATAAAATATGCTAACGATTCACACGACTCAGATTTAAAAAAAGATATTGAAAAAGCGAGAAAAAATCAATCAAAAAATGACTAATTTATGTCTTTGGTTTAGTAACTTAACAATAAATAAAATACACATGAAAAACCCCCTTTTACCTTTCGCTTTTTTTATAATTATATTGGTTAATTCAGTATCATTAACTGCTCAAGAATTCAAAAGCCTAGACAAAAGCCCAATGGATGTGGCTGCATTTCCTAGTAGTTACACAATTTCAGATAAAGTAGTAAAAGTAATATACAGTCGCCCTCAATTAAATGGAAGGGATTTAGTAAAACTAGCACCCCCTGAAAAGATTTGGAGAACAGGAGCAAACGAAGCAGTAGAAATAACGTTTTATAAAGATGTTATTTTTGGAGGAAAAGCATTAAATGCAGGGACTTATTCTCTATTTACAATACCTTCTTTGGATGGAGATTGGACTGTAATTATTAACAGTGCAAAAAATGTTTGGGGCTCATATTATTATAAGCAAGACCAAGATGTTATACGGGTTTCTGGGAAAACCTCTACAATTGAAGAAAATATTGAGGCTTTCTCTATGATGTTTGATAAAAATATGACATTAAAAATGGGCTGGGGAAAAACCGTAGTTTCAGTTTCTATTAAGAAAATTTAAAATTTGATATTCTGACCAATAAAAGTCTCCTTTTGAAATAAAACCCACATGTCCACCATACAAAGGAGTCATCAAGTAAAAATTTGAACTTTCGTTAGCCTCTCGAACTGGAAAACAGGATTCAGACAAAAAGGGATCATCTAATGCATTAATTAAAAGAGTAGGTTTAGAGATATTAGGAATAAATTGCTTGCTACTTGCCTTTAAGTAATAATCCTCAGCATCTTCAAAACCATTTATTTTACTAGTGAAATAATCGTCAAAATCAGTTAGTGTTTTTACTTTTTTTAATTGTCTTATATCTAAATTTTTAGGAAATTGATGATGCTTTGAATGCATTTTTTTTGATAGGGTTCGTAAAAAACGCCAACTATATAATGTATTTTCACTGCGCATCAGAGCAATTGAAGAACCCTTTAAATCAACTGGAACTGAAATGGCTACATTAGCCTTAATTTTAGGACTTAAAGAAAATAAACTATCCCCATTATACTTTAATACAAGGTTTCCGCCCAAACTAAAACCTACTAAATATATAGATTCATAATTTGGAAGTACATAATTAATCACCGCATGCAAGTCATCAGTTTTTCCACTATGATAGGAAACCAATTGACGATTGATTTCTCCACTACAAAAGCGATAGTTCATAGCAGCGACCGAATATCCATTTAAGGATAATAATTTTGCTGTGGCTTGAATATATTTTGAATCACTACTGCCTTCAAGACCATGACATAATATTACAATCTTTTTACTTGAATTTTCAATAAAATCAATGTCTAAAAAATCGTCATCAAAAGTTTCAATACGCTTTCGTTTAAAAAAAACAGGTTTTGTTTTTCTAAATAATGAGCTGTAAATAGTATTAATATGTCTATACTTAAATAGAAAAGGAGGCTTATAATCGTTTGATAGTATTGGCATTGATTACATTAGTCTAAAAGTAATAGAAATACTTAATTGGTTTCTGCTAAACTTATCAAAAACCCTGTCCAAATTTGTACTTTTTCATAACTCTAATATATTGATAATATTGAATATACCTGTTTCCCATACAAGGACGTCACTAAGTTATCTTTTCAAATCAATAGTTTATTTATATTATCGATTGTAGTTTGTAAAACTATTTTGTGTACAGAATCTTTGGGATTTTGAATCTCTGTGTTTAGCATTTCTAATAGCTCAGCTATGGTATTTTCTTTATTCATTATTTAAATATACTTAATGTCAGTTGGAAATAAAAGTACAACCTACTTACGTGATTTTGAAGTTGGTGAATTAAAAGAAGAAGATATGCCTATAGTTTAGTTATTGTAATCTAAAGGTAATTGGAATACTAAAGGGTACTTTAACCGGAAGCCCCATTTGATAACCCGGTGTCATTTTTGGAAGCTTTTCTATAATACTTTCGGCCGCTCTTTCTAATGTGCCGTGGGGTCCTCGGCTTCTAATTCCACTAATATTACCGTCTTTTTCAATAATAAATTGGACAAACACTCTACCTTGAATTCCATTTTTTTGAGCAAATTCAGGATATCTAAAATTTTGAGCGATATGTCGATTCATTTTGTTTTGAAAACATTCTCTTCTTTTCGATTTACGAACTTTTTCACATCCTGGAAACAATGGTACATCCTCAATTGAAGCAAATGGTATTTCCGTTTCTTTTTCTTTAGATTTTTTGTTCTTTAGCTCTGCTTTAACAATGTCTTCAAGTTGTTTATCTGCACTTAATTGTACAAGGACCTCAAAATTTTCTACTTTAAAGGTTTGAGTTGTAAAACCAACATAGCTAACTTTAATAATATCCCCAACAGATGCATTAATTATAAAATAGCCGACTTTATTAGAAATAGATGATTTTTTATTAGTAGTATTATAAATCGAAGCTCCAGTTAAAGGAGACTCAGCAAAATCTATAGTATAACCTTTTAGAATACCTTGTCCAAAACTCACAAGTGGAATAAACAGTAATAGAAGAAGGAGTTTTTTCATTAAATAAAGTTTGTAATTATATTTTGAAAAATCTCATTTTCCATTTCCGAAAGATTTGTTTTATCAAGTTTAAGTTTTTCTAAATTTTTATTAGCTTTTTTTGAAGAACCCTTAAGCTTAAGATTATATATTATGTTTAATTGATTAATTGTATTTTTTTCTTTTTTTAAAGCTTTTTTGAAGTGCTTAGAACTAAGTTTTAATAAAGTTGTATATGATTTTTTCTTATCAGAAATAAAGAGGTTTCTATACGCACTTCCATATTCACTTTCATTATTTGCCAAATAAACTTCTTTTAAATCAAACTGATTAATATATTGTAATTCACTCAAGTGTTGATTTTTAGAACGAAATCCAGATTTATCAATTAAAACATCCTTTTGATTATTAGCTACTTCAACAATTACTCTTGGGATACTAGTTATTCCATATTTTCTAGCCAATGAAGTATTCTTGTCAATATCGACCTCAATAAAAACATAGTTTTTTAATAATTTAAACTCCTCACTGTTCCATAGTTGCTTATCCATAGTTTTGCAAGGACCACACCAATCAGCAACAAAATCAATAATTACCGCTTTATTTTCTAGCTCAGCGTAATTCATCCAAGATTTAAATTCTTGAATATTATTTGCTGAAAACTTATTTAGTTGTGAAAAAGAAACAAGCGGAATAAATAGTAATAATAAAATGATTTTTTTCATTGATTGATTTTAATGCTAATATACTCGAAAAAAACATTCAATAAAGAATGTGTTTTAATCTAC
>Ga0257120_1001699_pt1 | contig 14116 bp, 13 predicted proteins | sample SI106_10metaG_FD_190153 | JGI IMG/M metagenome (GOLD analysis project Ga0257120, IMG submission 190153) | Marine microbial communities from Saanich Inlet, British Columbia, Canada - SI106_10 | ecosystem: Environmental > Aquatic > Marine > Inlet | place: Canada: British Columbia | collected... | reverse complement strand
AACTAAGCTGCTATATATTGCTCCTGAATCGCTAGTAAAAGAAGATACTCTATCATTTCTAAAAACAGTTGATTTGTCTTTTCTCGCTATAGACGAAGCACATTGTATATCTGAATGGGGACATGATTTTAGACCTGAATATAGGAATTTGAGGGTAATGCTTGAAAAAATAGAAAAAGACCTTCCAATTATTGCCCTTACGGCAACAGCCACACCTAAAGTTCAGGAAGATATTCTTAAAAACCTTAAAGTGCCCAATGCTAAACTTTTTAAAGCATCCTTTAACAGACCAAACCTCTATTATGAGGTTCAACCAAAAACAGATCAAATCGAATCTGGCATCATTCGTTTCGTTAAACAGAACGAAGGCAAATCAGGAATTATTTATTGCCTCTCTAGAAAAAAGGTCGAGCAACTTGCGCAAACACTTCAGGTAAATAGTATTAAAGCAATCCCTTATCATGCAGGTTTAGATAATAAAACCAGAGTGAAGAATCAGGATATGTTTCTAAAAGAAGATTGTGACGTAGTTGTTGCTACCATAGCTTTTGGAATGGGGATTGATAAACCCGACGTTCGTTTTGTGATTCATCACGATATACCTAAAAGTATTGAAAGCTATTACCAAGAAACTGGAAGAGCAGGGCGTGATGGTGGAGAAGGTCATTGTTTAGCTTATTACTCTCATAAAGACATAGAAAAGCTCGAAAAATTTATGGCTGGGAAACCAGTTGCGGAACAAGAAATTGGTTATGCTCTTTTAAATGAAATGGTAGCTTTTGCTGAAACATCAATATCACGAAGAAAATTTATTCTTCATTATTTCGGAGAAGAATTCGATAATGAAACAGGTTTAGGAGGGGATATGGATGATAATATGCGTTTCCCTAAAAAAAGAATAGAAGCTCAAGACCAGTTGAGGTTGGTCATCAAAACCATCAAACAAACAAGAGAACAATTTAAATCTAAAGAGATTGTAAAAACCCTTTTAGGAGAATCAAATGCAATAATTAACAGTCATAAAACATCAGAATTAGAGGTGTTTGGTAAAGGTAAAAATAAGCGCGCTTCTTTCTGGATGGCATTAATTAGGCAGGCTATTGTTGCTAAATTTATCTCCAAAGAAATAGAAACCTACGGGGTTGTTAAGGTAGCTGAGAAGGGTAAGGAATTTAATGAAAATCCCTATTCTTTTTTGATGACAGAAGATCATGATTTTGCATCATATAGAAATTCCTCAACACCAATTAAAAAAGAAGCAGAAGCAGACGAAAAACTCCTCAATCTGCTTAAAGGCTTAAGAAAAATTGTTGCATATAAGGCAGGAGTTCCGCCTTATACAGTTTTTCAGGAGAATTCTTTAAAGGAGATGGCTTATAAGTATCCAATATCCCTTGAAGAACTTAAAAACATTAATGGTGTAGGAGAAGGGAAAGCAGTCAAATATGGAAAGCAGTTTCTAATATCAATTAAAGAACATGTTGAAGAAAATGACATTCTCAGACCTGATGATTTGATTGTTAAAAGCACAGGAGCCAATTCAGCCCTTAAATTATATATGATTCAAAACGTGGATCGAAAATTACCGCTTGACGATATTGCAGCTGCTAAAGGAATGAGCATGATTAAGTTTGTTGAAGAAATGGAAACAATTGTTTTCTCGGGCACAAAACTTAATATAAGTTATTGGATAGATGAAATTCTTGATGAAGATCAACAAGAGGAATTGAATGACTATTTTATGGATGCTACGTCCGATGATATATCACTCGCTCTTGAAGAGTTCGAAGGAGATTACGAAGAAGAAGATATTAGACTTTTTCGAATTAAGTTCATGAGTGAAGTAGCAAATTAATTTCTTTCTTTTTTATCGAATTACTCAAATACACTTCTTTATCTTTGTGGCTCAAAAACAAACAATATAACACAAATGAAAGACGGTCTTTACGCTAAATTTTCTACTCCTAAAGGAGCTATTTTACTATCATTAACTTTTGCCGAAACTCCAGGAACAGTTGGAAACTTTGTAGGTCTTGCAGAAGGAACTATTAAAAATGAGGTTAAGGAAGAAGGTACACCATATTACAATGGTTTAAAATTTCATAGGGTCATCGAGGATTTTATGGTTCAAGGTGGTTGTCCTCAAGGATCAGGAACTGGAGGCCCAGGATATCAATTCAATGATGAATTTCATTCTGATTTAAAACACGATAAGCCAGGTGTTTTATCTATGGCTAATGCAGGTCCAGGTACAAATGGGAGCCAGTTTTTTATTACTCATATACCAACTCCTTGGTTAGACGGGAAGCATACTGTTTTTGGTTTTGTTGAAGAAGGACAAGATGTTGTAGATGCAATAGCTCAAAACGACACCATTAACTCTCTAGAGATTATTCGGGTAGGCGCTGATGCAGAGGCTTTTGATGCTGCAAATGCATTCACTAATTTTGAAACGAATCGATTAAAAAATATAGTTGAACAACAAAAAGCTAAGGCTGAGGCATTGGCTGGTATTACCGAAGGATTTGATAAAACAGATTCGGGACTGTTCTACAAAATAGAAACAGTTGGAACTGGTACTAAACCTTCTCAAGGACAAAATGTATCTGTTCATTATGAAGGAATTTTGTTAGACGGAACTGTTTTTGATTCCTCATACAAAAGAAACGCACCAATTGATTTTACTTTAGGGGAAGGTCAGGTAATTAAAGGATGGGACGAAGGAATCGCATTGTTGTCTAAAGGAGCAAAGGCTACTTTTATTATCCCTTCGGATTTAGGATATGGTTCTGCTGGTGCAGGAGGAGTTATTCCTCCAGATGCAACTTTAAAGTTTGAAGTTGAACTCGTAGACTTTAAGTAAGAACTATTTCCATTTAATATTACAACCCATACTCGGAAACTGATTTTCGGATATGGGTTTTTTGTTGACTAGGTTTAATGCAGCATTTCTTAAATCTTCACCAGTAATGGGTGTCCCTAGTTGAGGTCTTGATGTGTCATATCGACCTCTATACATTAACTTATTTTGGTCATTAAAAAGGTAAAAGTCTGGAGTACAAGCCGCATCATATGCCTTGGCTATTTTTTGAGTTGGGTCGTATAAGTAAGGAAATGAAAAATTATATTCTTTTGATAGCTCAATCATGTGATCCGGATTGTCCATCGGATAATTGTCTATATCGTTACTTGATATAGCAATAGTTGAAATTCCCTTTGGTTTGAGCTCAAGTGCAAGCTTAGTAAAGTGTGATAAAAGGTGTATCACAAAGGGGCAGTGGTTACACATAAAAACAATCAGTGTTCCTTTTTCACCTCTAAGCTCTTGCAGACTACTTTCCTGATGCAGGTTAACATCCAGTAAATTAAATTCTGGAGCAACTGTATAAAGCGGAAACATTTTTGAAGGTGTAAGTGCCATGTTTTTTTTTAAACAAATTATATGTAATTTCATTAAAAATTTCAAACCATGCAAACATTACAACAACTGCTTGATAAATATGCGGAAAGTCATCAAAACAAAACCAATAAGATAATTCATTATTTTTGTGTACCAGCGATCTTCTTTTCGGTAATTGGATTATTAATGTCAATTCCATCTAATTTAATTAAAGATTTAACAGGAATTTCAGATTATTTATATGCCAATTGGGGAGTAGTGGCTTTAATACCAGTTTTGCTTTTTTACATTCGATTATCTTTAAAAATGACTTTTTTGATTTTAGGATTTTCAATTCTATGCATCCTTGGGAATTTTCAAATGAGTGGATTTGTTGAATTATGGAAAGCCTCAGTAGTCATTTTTGTAATCGCTTGGATTATTCAGTTTTATGGACATAAAATTGAGGGTAAAAAGCCTTCATTTTTAGATGATATTAAATTCTTAATGATTGGACCGGCTTGGATTTTAGATGATATATTTAAAAGTAAAAAATAAATGTTTTTTTAGGTTAATAAAAAACCCCCAAAGAGTTATTATCCTTGGGGGTTTTGTTTTACTGTATTTTTAGTTATCTCATGAAGTTAGAATAAAACAAGGTGTTAGCAAACACTTTATTAGTTCCATACCAGAATGCTCTAAAGTTTGTGTTATCTGTTAAAAGAAGAATATTTCCTCTTCCTTTTCTGACGTGCTTAAATGGAACACTACCTTTTAATAGGCTCAGTTGTTCTTTGGATATATAACCACTTAATAATGGATTTTCTGTATAACGAATAGGGTTGTTATAACTCTGCTTATCAGCTTCCATGAAAATTCTCGAGTTTCTGAAAATAGGTAAGGTGCTTTGCTCAATACCAAAGTTAATTGGATGACTTCTGTCAATATCAGTATTGAAAATAGCCCCACCAATATTTTGAGCCCCTTGATAATTTCCTCTTTGGTCAAAAGCAACATCAGAAGCTTCTCTTTTAAATGATTTAAAATCAACAGCAGCTAATTTATTTTCGCTCACCCATTTAATTGCATCTCTGTAAGCAACTAAAGAACCACCAGCTTTTATCCAGTTTTCGATTTTATCTTTACTGGAGTTTAATAAATCTCCGCTGTAGCTAGGAATGATAAAGTGTGTATAGCGACTTAAATCAACTCGACTAAGTTGACGTATATCAATTTTGGTTATTGGAATTTCATACTGAGTATCCATTAAGTGCCATATTTCTCCGGCATCATAGCTTCTTGTTCCATCGCCTATCAAAACTGCAACTTTAGGTTTTTTGATAGTTTTAAAGTTATTAGATCCCAAATCAATTCCTTCAGTTAAACCGGTGCTTACCGATTTTATTTCTAACATTAATTCAGAGGAAGCGTTTTTGATTAGTCCATAAAGCGCTTTTGAATCCATATTTTGATTCGCAACAGGAATCATTAAACTTCCATAGTCATAAGAATTGCTTTCGATTGAGAAAGGTTTTAATCCTACTTTAACCCGAACTCCTGCATCCAATAGTTGGTACAGAAATTTCGGAGTATAATAACCATGTCCCTCGAGAAGATATGCATATGAAGATTCTTTAATAAGGTCATCTTTAGGTTGGTCTAGAACTTCAATTTCAGATCCTGCAAGTTCAACCGATTTTTCAAAAGAATAATTTAAGTTAAATGCTAGGGGAAAGGTCCAAGCAGAAATGTCATAAAATAAGCTGTCCTGAAATTTAGTTTGAGTGTCAAACATTGCATGAACTAGCTTATTTTTCTTTTGATTTAAAGGGACAACATAACTTGCCTCTTTTGCATATTTTTTGCCCTTTATGGTAGTGTTTTTATTTAGAGTATGCACTTTAATTTGGTGCCGCTTTAATATTTCAGCTAAGCGATAGGAAGTAGCAGGATCTTTAGCATTTCCAAATACAATTGATTTTTGCTTACTCTGCTTAGCCTCTCTTAATGCGTCACTATAAAAAGTTCTTTGGTAATCTAGCAACTTAACACGCATGTTTTTTGCTGCCTTAAGAGTTGAAAGCGCAGTATTAAATTGATTTCTAATTGTAAAAGGAAAAGTTAGTATTCCATTATCACTTTCTTGAATATGGCCTCTTGAACTTGCTTGCTCAAAAAGAATTCCAATACTTCCATTTACATCAGGATAAGTAGATCCTTTACCATAATAGAAATCATCATAACTCTCTTCTGTATAATAAAGAGAGCCAATTTTATTTAAAGCTTCTGCATGAAATTCTCCTATTTCACGGGTGAGCGTTTGGTTCATTTTAGGAGTCAATGGATTTACTCGAGATTGAATTCCAGGCTGGAAAAAGAATGTTGCATTTGTTCCCATTTCGTGATGATCGGTAAGTATGTTTGGTAACCATTCTGTGAAACTTTTAATTCGCACTTTAGATTCGGGTAATTGAACTGGTAACCAATCTCTATTCATGTCAAACCAGTAGTGATTTGTTCTTCCCCTTGGCCAAGCTTCGTTATACTCTCGATCGTTAGGGTCAGGGTTTAAGATGTTACTCTTGTGTGTATTTGCCCATTGAGAAAAACGTTGTAACCCATCTGGGTTAAAGCTGGGATCAAATAATATAACAACATCTTCAAGAAGTTCTATAACGCTTTCATCTTCTGAAGCTGCTAGGTGGTAGGCAACCATTAATCCGGAATTTGCTCCGCTTGGTTCATTCCCATGTATAGAAAAACCTTGATAAACAATAGCAGGCATTGAGCTGAGGTCTAGATTTTGTCCTTCGGGCTCGGACAACTGCATATGTTGTTTTTTGATTTCATCGATATTTTGATGATTTTCAGGACTTGTAATAGTTAATAATAACAAAGGGCGTCCCTCGTATGTATTCCCTCTATTTTTTATTGAAATCCTATCAGAGGAACTAGCTAAAACTCGCATGTACTCTGAAAGTTTGTCATGACTAACATGCCAATCCCCAACATTAAAGCCTAAAATGCTTTGAGGTGTTGGTATTTCGGAATTGTATTGATGACCATCAGGAAGATAATAAGAAGCATCAGTAGTTTGAGCGAAACCGGTTAGGCTGGTTGCTAAAAAAACGAGTAAACAGATAAATTTTTTCACAGCTATAGTTTTTTTTAAAAATGAATATAATGTTATATTATAATTAAATCTTAACACAGGTAGTATTGTGTCTAGTTTAAAAAGAATAAATATTTATTTTAAAGATATAAAAAATATAGTGATATCTAATTAGCAGTCATCTTAGGAACTTGAATCTAAATGTCTTCAAAATTTAAATCAGTAAAGCTTTTAGATTCATTCGAAACAACATCTTTAGATTCCTCCGGTTTAAAGTCTTTTTGATGGCGATCGCTAATGACCTCCTCACCCCTTTGTTTTATTACAAAGTCTATCATCTCTCCTAATATGCTATGAAACTCAGAAAAATCTTCTTTATAAAGATATATCTTGTGTTTTTTGTAAAAAAAAGTACCGTCGTCATTGGTGAACTTTTTACTCTCCGTTATAGTTAAATAATAATCAGAAGCTTTGGTTTCTCTAACATCAAAGAAGTAAGTTCTTCTTCCTGCTCGCAGTATTTTTGAAAATATTTCTTCTTGCTTGATTTCCATCCCCATTTTATTATGTTTAACAAAAGCCTTTTAATAACTGTAAAAATGGCGAAAATATTAAACAAAAAAAAATTATTGATGTCTTTCCGTGTTTTGTTTAAGATATAATCTATTGTAAAACCCATCTTCCTTAATGAGATCAGAATGTGTCCCCTGTTCAATAATCTCGCCTTGTTCAATAACAATAATACAATCAGCTTCTTTTACTGATGATATTCTGTGGCTAACAATGAGTGTTGTTTTTTCTTTAGAACTTACGTTGAGGTTTTTAAGGATTTCTTCTTCTGTGTCTGCATCTACAGCAGATAGGCAATCATCAAATAACAATATTTTAGGGTCTTTTATTAGTGCGCGGGCAATAGATATTCTTTGAATTTGCCCTCCCGAAAGGGTTACGCCACGTTCTCCTAATATAGTTTTATAGCCCTCCTTGAAACGTTCAATATTTCCTGAAACAGCACTACTTTTAGCTGCAGCTTCAATTTCTTCGAAACTTGCATCAGATTTTCCAAAACGAATGTTACTTTCTATAGTTTCTGAAAATAAAAATGGATTTTGTGGAACATACCCAATTTCAGAGCGAAGCGCTGCCAGGTTATAGTTTTGAATTGGAATTCCATCGATTAATATCTCCCCTTCATCTACATCATATAGTCTACTAATTAAATCAAGAATTGTAGATTTTCCAGAACCAGTTTTTCCAATAATACCCATGGTTTCCCCGGGTTTCAGTTTGAAATTGATGTTCTTTGCTGCTTGTATTTTAGTTTCTTTAAAAGTAAAACTTACATTTTTAAATTCGATGGTTCCGATTTTAATTGTCTCATCAAACGTTCCACTGGTTATTTTGGGAACCTCTTTCAAAAAGTCATTGATTCTTTTCTGAGAAGCTTCAGCTTGTTGGATTATGGATGTTACCCACCCTACTGTCGCTACAGGCCATGTAAGCATATTCACATAAATAATGAATTCAGCTAAAACACCAATCTCTAAGCTACCATCGATGTATTGTTTTCCTCCAATAAAAATAACTAGAAGATTACTGAATCCAATAAGTAATACCATTAGAGGGAAAAACCAAGCCTGAATTTTAGCTAAATCTACATTTTTCTCTTTACTCAAATTGGTTAACTCTTTAAAGTCTTTATTAACTTTTGATTGAATGGCATAAGATTTAATTACCGCAATTCCGCTAAAAGATTCTTGAGTAAAAGTTGATAAATCTGAAAGAATTTCTTGTACCGCAGTACTCCTTATATTAATTGCCTTACTTAATTTATAAATAGTAACCGATAGAATAGGTAAAGGTAAAAGCGTATAAACAGTTAAAACAGGAGCGATACTAACCATATAAGAAATCACAATAACAAATAGTGACACCGTATTAATGCTATACATTATAGCTGGACCAAAATACATGCGCACTTTTCCTACGTCTTCACTAATTCGATTCATTAAGTCACCAGTTCGATTGTTTTTATAAAAACTCAAACTCAATTTTTGATAATGCTCAAAGATTTCATTCTTTAAGTCAAACTCAATATATCTAGAAACATTAATGATGGTTTGTCGCATTAGAAAAGTAAAAAACCCTGATACTATTGCTGCAGAAATAATGATCACAATATTCCAAAAAAGTTCTTCTTTAATTACTTCAATTGGTGTAGTCTCTGATTTTATAAAGCGCTCCACAGCAGTAAGGGAATTACCTATTAAACGTGGAGCGAAAAGCGAAAAAACTCGAGCTATAATCGTTATGAGAACGCCAAAGAGGAGTCGAACACGATATTTATATAGGTATTTATTGAGGTATTTTAATTCTTTCATAAACTTTTAAGATGTTCAAAGGTACGTAAATGCTAGGCTAGAAAAAAGTAAAATTAATTTGCAAAAAATTAATAGAAGTTAGGTGCAGTACTTTTCAAAACACTATTTTTGTAGCCGAAACAAAAGTTCTTATACATGTTAACAAGAAGACACATTCGAATTAAAATTATGCAATCGGTTTATGCGCTTTCGAATGGAAACCAAAATTCTTTATCTGAGGAAGTTAAGTTCATCAAAAACAGTTTAACAGGTGTTTTTGATTTGTATTTAATTAAGCTTGCTTTCTTCAAACAACTTCAGAAACATGCAGCAAATCAACACGAAATTAATAGGACACGAGTAAGAATCAAAGACTCATTTGCAGAATTGCATCAGGCTATTGCTAATAATAAAAGCTTGTTGTTCATTTCGAACAACAAAAAGCTAACCCAGTTTATTTCTAACAAAAAACTTAATCATTGGGAGTTAGAGTTTGACTATATAAAAAAAATATACACTTCTATATTGACAAGTGAGGTTTTTGAAACGTATAATAAAATTGAATCTCCTTCTGATGAAGAAGACATTCGTTTTGTAGTTTCCATTTTTAAAAACATCATTGCTCCAGATGATTCTTTATATCATTATTTCGAAGATTTGAACATGACTTGGATTGATGATTTACCTTTAGTTAACACCTTTTTGTTAAAACAACTTAAAAGACTTGATTTGAATTCTGAAAGCTCTTTAGAATTTCCAGATCACAATGAAAGTATTGAAGATGTGAAATTTGGAATTGAATTATTCGAAAAAGCAATAGTAAATGAGGAAGAGTTGCAAAAGGAATTAGATGGCAAAACGCCTAACTGGGATTCTGAGCGAATTGCTAACCTCGATGCAATCCTAATAAAGTTGGCAATTGCTGAACTTTTTTACTTTTCAAACATTCCTCCAAAGGTAACCCTAAACGAATATTTGGAAATTGCTAAAGAATATTCTACTCCTAAAAGCAATTTATTTATTAACGGAGTTTTGGACAGTCTTGTAAAAGAGTATGAGAAATCTAACCGTATGAATAAACAAGGTAGAGGATTATTGTAATTTTTTCCTTAATTTTGGAATCTAATGAACTAAAAAATATTATGAAAAAACTTTTATTACCAATTTTAGCAATTGTATCATTCACTCTAGTTTCTTGTGGTGATACCGAAACAAAGAAAGCTGCACCCGAGACTTCGGCTGCACAAGCTACTGCATCTAAAGCTGTTTCAGACTTAGCAGTTCTCTCTTTTGACAAAGGAATCCATGATTTTGGAGTTATTACAGAAGGTGATCGTGTCGAAACTATCTTCACGTTTACTAATACGGGTAAATCAGAACTTATTATATCAGATGCAAGAGGAAGTTGTGGATGTACAGTTCCAGAATATCCTAAGAATTTACCTATTGCTCCTGGAGCAACTGGAGAAATTCGTGTTAGCTTTGACTCAAGTAATAAGCCTAATTTGCAGCAAAAAACAGTTACTCTAACAACAAATACAGGTACAGGAAGAGAAACTATTCGAATTAAAGCAATGGTTACAGCAGACCCAGTTAAACAACAACAACGTGATGCTGCTCAAGCTGCACGATTACAACAAACTAATTAATATATAACTTCAATGGAAGGATTTTCTAGTCAGGTACCTTTTTTATTATTGATGCTCGTAATCTTTGTTTTCTTTATTATTTTACCACAGCAAAGAAGACAAAAAAAAGAAAAAGCATTTATGAATGATCTTCAAAAAGGAGATCGTGTGATCACCAAAAGCGGTATTCATGGTAAAATTGCTGAGTTAAATGATAAAGACAACACTTGTGTTGTTGAAACACTGGCAGGTAAAATCAAAATGGAGCGTTCTTCAATTTCTTTGGAAATGAGCGCTAAGCTAAATGCTTAACACCAAAAATTCCAATTTTATTATATTACAATTAAAACCAACTCTTATCGAGTTGGTTTTTTTATTTTTGTATAAAATCAAACTACATGTATCAAAGTATTATTAAAAAAATTCTTTTTCTTTTTGATCCAGAAAAAATTCATCATTTTTCTTTTACGATGATTCGGTGGAGCTCTAAGATTCCTGGAGTCTCCTTTTTGATACGTAAAATGTATTGTGTTGAACATCCTACTTTGGAGCGTTCTGTTTTTGGTTTGACATTTAAAAATCCTGTTGGTCTAGCTGCTGGTTTTGATAAAGATGCAAAGCTTTATAATGAACTTTCGAACTTTGGATTTGGTTTTATTGAAATAGGGACCTTAACACCAAAAGGTCAAGAAGGAAATCCAAAGAAACGTTTGTTCCGTTTAAAAGAAGATCACGCCATTATAAATAGAATGGGTTTCAATAACGAAGGGGTTGATGCTGCCGTTAAGCGATTAAAGAAAAACTCAAATGTTCTCATAGGAGGTAACATTGGTAAGAATAAGATAACTCCCAACGAAAATGCTATAGACGATTATATTTATTGTTTTGAAGCATTATTTAATTATGTAGACTATTTTGTTGTTAATGTGAGCTCTCCAAACACTCCTAATCTAAGAGCACTTCAAGATAAAGAGCCTTTAACACATTTATTGAATGTTTTGAAAAAGAGAAACGATCAAAAAAGCAAGCCCAAGCCTATTTTACTTAAAATAGCTCCTGACTTATCTGACGAACAGCTGCTAGATATTGTTAGTATTATGGAGGAAGTAAAAATTGATGGGGTGATTGCAACAAACACTACGCTAAGTAGAGCTGATCTAAAGGCTCCCAAAAAGCTTTCAGATCAGGCGGGTGGATTAAGCGGAAAACCCTTGAGAGATAGAAGTACAGAAGTTATTCGTTTTTTAAATGAGAAAAGCAAAGGCTCTTTTCCAATCATTGGAGTAGGAGGTATTCATACCGCAGAGGACGCTTTAGAAAAACTAAAAGCCGGCGCAAGCTTGGTTCAGCTTTATACCGGCTTTATATATGAAGGCCCTGCTATTATTAAGCGAATTAATAAAGCATTGATTAAAAACGCCTAATCAAAATAACTTAAAGAGTCCTCAGGGTTAATCGTTAGTAATGTTTCGTATATCAAACGAATTACATTTTCTACATCTTCCTTTTGAACCATCTCTACAGTTGTATGCATATAACGTAAAGGGAGTGAGATTAAAGCAGAAGGAATTCCGCCGTTACTGTATGCAAATGCATCAGTATCGGTTCCTGTTACCCTTGAAGAAGCTAATCGCTGAAACGGGATGTTGTTTTTTTCTGCAGTTCCAACAATTTTTTCTCGAATTAAGTTATGAACCGCCGGAGCATAAGAAATTACGGGACCGTCGCCTATTTTTGTTGAACCCTCTTGTTTTTTATTGATCATAGGGGTGGTTGTATCATGACATACATCGGTCACAATAGCAATGTTTGGCTTTAATCGCTGAGTTATCATTTCTGCACCACGCAATCCAACTTCCTCTTGTACCGAATTTGTGATATATAATCCAAAAGGTAATGTCTTTTTATTTTCATGTAAAAGGCGTGCAACTTCAGCAATCATAAATCCACCAGCGCGATTATCTATGGCGCGACACACAAATTTATTCCCATTAAGAATTTGAAACTGATCCGGGTAAGTAATAACACAACCTACATGAACACCCATTTTTGAAACTTCTTCCTTGTCTTTTGCGCCAATATCAATGAAAATATTATCCAGTTTTGGAATTTCTTCTTTCCCATTTTTTCGCGTATGAATAGCAGGCCAACCAAAAACACCTTTTACCAATCCTTTTTTAGTATGAATATTAACCCATTTAGATGGTGCAATTTGATGATCACTCCCCCCATTTCGAATTACATAAATTAACCCTTCGTCTGTTATGTAATTAACATACCAAGATATTTCATCAGAATGTCCTTCTATTACTACTTTAAAGGGAGCGTCTGGATTAATAACTCCTACTGCAGTTCCGTAAGTGTCTGTAATAAATTCATCTACATAAGGGCTTAAGTATTTCATCCATATTTTTTGCCCTTCAGCTTCATATCCTGTAGGAGCTGCGTTGTTTAAATATTCTTCTAAAAACTTCAGAGAAGCATCATTTATTATTTTCATTTTATTTGTTTTAAGCGAGGCTAATTTAAGATTATTCATCAGATTTCTCTAGATCATAGCCCGTTAATATTTTGTATTTTTGACATCGATGAAATTATTTTTAAGGTTATTTTTTCTATTTATAGCTTCTTGTCCAATTATATGGGCTCAGCAAACCCCTAATTATCAAGAAGAACTTATCCTAATAGCTGGAGACAGCATACCTACTTATGGTATTCCATTAAAAGAAGTGATTCTTTTTCAACCCTTGCGTTTTAAAACTCAACTTGAACTAAAGCGCTACCTTATTTTAAGGAGAAAAACCCTGAAAGTATACCCTTATGCAAAATTAGCAGCTGATCGATTAACTGTTCTTAATGAGCGTTTAGATAATTTAGAAAAAAAGAGTAGCCGTAAAAAGTACCTTAAACGAATGGAAAAATTCATTTATGAAGAGTTTGAAGAAGATTTGAAAAAGTTTTCTCGATCAGAGGGTAAAATACTAATTCGCTTAGTACACCGTCAAACAGGTAAAACTACTTTTGATTTAGTAAAGGAATTACGTACCGGATGGAAAGCATTTTGGTACCAAACAACTGCCTCCTTATTCAAACTGTCTTTAAAAGACACATTCGACCCAGAATATTCATTTGAAGATTACTTGATCGAAGATATTCTTCAGCGTGCATTTGCTGATAAGTACCTAGAAGAACAACCTGCTGCTTCAGGTCATAATATTGATGACCTTTATTATATATGGAAAGATAAAAAATAGATTACCCGTTTTTATTTTTTTCATCTTCAAATTCACAAAGAAAAGAGCTTTACATAAGTGTTGTAAAAACCTGTATTTCAATGCATCTGCGGGGGGTTTAAGTAGGTGGTTTAAAAAAACTAAAATTTTTTCATAAAAGATGTTGCTCAATGATAAAAAGGGTTCTATATTTGCACCCGCTAAAGAGAACAACAGTATGCTTCTCGGAGGTGAAAGTTCATTGAAAGATTAGAAAAATGACAGCGTGTATCATAACGATATACAAACTAGAACAGAACCATTTTGAGACCTTTGAGGGATAAGTCGTGAATGACAAATTAAAACAAACTACAACGAAGAGTTTGATCCTGGCTCAGGATGAACGCTAGCGGCAGGCTTAACAC
>Ga0257120_1001695_pt1 | contig 14135 bp, 12 predicted proteins | sample SI106_10metaG_FD_190153 | JGI IMG/M metagenome (GOLD analysis project Ga0257120, IMG submission 190153) | Marine microbial communities from Saanich Inlet, British Columbia, Canada - SI106_10 | ecosystem: Environmental > Aquatic > Marine > Inlet | place: Canada: British Columbia | collected... | reverse complement strand
TAATAGTACCAACACCGAAGATTTAATCTCTACAGCAACCAGAATAAAAGAATATGCCCTTCAGTACAACCAGACCCATGACGGGGTGCACTTGAGTGTGCTGAGTGATCAATCCATTACATTGACCCAACGAACAGAATTATTGGTTAAAAATGCCTGGCAGGGTATGTTATTGGTGTTGTTCTTCTTGTCCCTATTTTTGAACACCAGGTTGGCTTTCTGGGTGGCTTTTGGTTTGCCAGTGGCTTTCATGGGCATGTTTGCTTTTGCAGGATTCTTTAATGTGACTATTAATGTACTGTCGCTATTTGGGATGATTATTGTCATTGGAATTCTTGTAGACGACGGAATTGTTATTGCAGAAAACATATACCAACACTACGAACGCGGAAAAAAACCAGTTGAAGCAGCTATAGATGGTATTTTAGAGGTAATACCTCCAATTATATCTGCGATTATAACCACTGTTTTGGCCTTCTCTATTTTTTTGTTTTTAGACAGTAGGATTGGAGAATTCTTTGGAGAGGTCTCTGTGGTTGTGATACTGACCCTTGTGGTTTCTTTGGTAGAAGCACTCATTATACTACCTGCCCACTTGGCGCACTCTAAAGCATTACAGCCTTTAGATGAAACGCCTAAGGATGGTTTGGCAAGCGTATTTGCTAAACTCAGGGGCTTTAATGCTATGGGTGAAAAGATCATGAATTGGATGAGAGATACTTTATACGCTCCTGCCTTAGATTTTTCTTTAAAGCATAAATTCTTCACATTTGCCTTGTTCATCATGGCCTTAATTCTCACCATAGGCTCTGTTGGAGGTGGTATTATTAAAACCGCATTTTTCCCAAGAATAGCGAGTGACCGGGTTCAAATTACCTTGGTCATGCCCAATGGGACCAATGAAAAAATCACAGATTCTATTATCAGTGTTATTGAAGAAAAATCTGCTTTAGTGAACCGAGAGCTCACAGAAAAATACTTGCAGCCAGAAGGAAAACCTTTATTTGAAAATACCATTAAGACTATAGGGCCTGGGGCTTCTAGAGCCAGCCTAGAGATAAACTTACTACCCGGAGAAGAGCGTCCAGACAATATTAGGGCAGACATGGTCACCACAAGATTGGCTGAACTCGTTGGCCCAGTGATTGGAGTAGAGCAACTGATTTACGGTTCAGGGGGTAATTTCGGAGGCAGTCCTGTATCTGTATCGCTCTTAGGAAACAATATAGAAGAACTAAAAGCTGCCAAGCAGGACCTCAAAACCGCTTTGGTAGAAAATGATTTGCTCAAAGATGTAGTAGACAATGATCCGGCTGGGATAAAAGAAATTAGACTGGAGCTCAAAGACAATGCCTATGTTTTAGGATTAGATGTTAGAAACGTCATGGCGCAGGTGCGTTCAGGATTTTTTGGATCGCAAGCACAGCGCTTTCAAAGGGGTCAAGACGAAATTCGGGTATGGGTCCGCTATAACAAGGAGGACAGGTCTTCTATTTCAAATTTAGAAGACATGAGGATTCAAACCCCAACTGGGGCTAAGGTGCCGCTAAGAGAGATTGCATCTTATAGCATTGAAAGAGGAGATGTGTCTATTAACCACCTAGACGGGCGAAGAGAGATTCAGGTTTCAGCAGATTTAAAAAACCCAAATACCACCAGTGGTAGTGATATTATGGAAGAAATTAAGCTTCATATCATGCCAGATATTCAAGCCAAATACCCTTCCGTAAGCCCTTCTTATGAAGGCCAAAATAGGGAAGCGAATAAACTGACCAAGTCCTTAAACAAAGCAGGTATTCCTATTTTATTTCTCATATACCTCACTATTGCCTTTACGTTTAGAAGTTATACCCAGCCATTATTGCTAATGATTATGGTACCTATAAGTTTAACTGCAGTGGCTTGGGGACATTGGATTCATGATTTCCCCATCAATATTATTTCCCTTTTAGGAATTATTGCGCTGATTGGAATTATGGTGAACGATGGTTTGGTACTTATTGGTCGTTTTAACACCAACCTCAAAGAGGGCATGCCCTTTGATACCGCACTATTAGAGGCTGGAAAATCCCGATTCAGGGCCATTTTCTTAACTTCTGTTACAACCATAGCTGGATTAGCCCCCTTGCTTTTAGAAAAGAGCAGACAGGCACAATTTTTAAAGCCAATGGCCATTTCAATTGCCTATGGGATAGGATTTGCCACCTTGCTTACCCTTGTTTTGCTTCCAGTTTTCTTATCGTTCAACAATAATTTAAAAACGACTGTTAAATGGTTGTGGTCAGGAAATATGCCCACTAAAGAATCTGTAGAACGAGCCGTATTAGAAGTGCAAGAAGCAAAAGATTTAGGGGGAGATACCCATTAATTCAGCGTTAAATAAAACAATATGAAAAGTCGTGTAATATTTTTGGTTTGCTTTCTTGGGGCTTGGATTTCCGAGGCACAGACCACACGTTTAGATAAAGAAGCGGCATTTTCTGCTGCCTTAGATAAGAATTTTGGCATTCAAGTCTCTAGAAACCAACTCAGTATTGCTAAGAACAATGCATCTGTTTTAAACAGTGGTTTTTTACCTACTGTGTCTGCTATATCTGCAGCCAATTACAACCAAGACAACAGTACCATTGAATTTCCAGGACAATTTCTTGAAGACAGCAGCCCAAGGCCAAATTTAACCTTAGACCAGGCAGAGGCACAGCGTTATAACGCAGGGCTGCAATTAAATTACACCTTGTTTGACGGTATGGGAAGGCGTTACAATTACAAGGCTTTAAAGAACAGGTATGCGCTTAGTGAATTGCAATTAAGGGAGACCATAGAGAATACAGTCATTCAGCTTTTTTCTGTGTATTTTAGGGTGGCCCAGCTGTCAGAAAATAGTGCTGTTTTGGAAAACATTTTGGGTCTTTCTAAGCGAAGGCTCACCAGGGCAGAATATGCTTTTGAATTGGGTCAGACCAATAAATTAGCTGTATTAAATGCGGCTGTAGATGTGGCTAATGATAGTATTTCGCTATTGAATGCCCAACAAAACTTAGGTACCGCCAAACGAGACTTGGGCGTGCTGATTAACAGTGACCTTCAACAGGATTTTAAGGTAGACACCACAGTGGTTTTCTTACCCTTGCAAAGGGTAGAGACCCTTTTAGAAAATGCCAAACAAAACAATGTGCAATTATTGCTTGCTCAGACCAATACAAGGATAAACGAATACGACCTAAAGGTGAGCCAGTCTGGATTTTTACCTAGGGTTGGACTTACGGGAAGCTATGGTTGGAACTTGAACCAAAGTGCTGCATCGGCTTTTTTTCCTGGGGTAAATAACACCAATTACAATATCGCTTTAGGGGCCAATCTTACTTGGAATTTATTCAGTGGAGGCCAGACCATGACCAGGATAAAAAATGCCAAATTGGCCCTAGACAACCAAGAAATATTACAAGCACAGCAAGATTTGAGTTTTGAAAGAGACCTCATGAACGCCTGGCAGGTGTATGAAAACAGCTTGTCTATTTTTGCCCTGCAAGAGGCACTAGTTAAAACATCTGCGGTCAATTTTAAACGCACCGAGGAACAATACGCATTGGGTACTATTACCGCCATTGAATTCCGACAGGCGCAGTTGAATTTGTTAAACGCAGAGACCAGCAGTAATGCGGCCAAGTACAATGCTAAATTAGCCGAGTATGCGTTGTTGCAACTTTCGGGACAATTGTTAAATACAGATTTTTAAGCACTTTTTTTATAAGGCCCATTTTTGGGCAATGGCGTCTACACAGTTAATGCCGTCTATGGCGGCAGATATAATGCCACCAGCATAACCAGCACCCTCCCCACAAGGATATAGCCCTTTAATGTCTATGTGTTCTAAGGTGTTGGGATCTCTAGGAATAGAGACTGGAGAAGAGGTCCTGCTTTCAGGTGCGTGTAAAACCGCCTCATTGGTGTAATAACCGTTCATTTTACGACCAAACTTCACAAAGGCCTTTTGCAGTCTTTTTGCAATCAGTGGCGGCAGTACCTCTGCTAAATTAACACTCACAATCCCAGGCTGATAAGAGGTTTTTGGAAAGTCTGCAGAGGTTTTACCCTGTACAAAATCTATCATTCTTTGGGCGGGTACTCGCTGTGTTTTACCTCCGGCAACCCAGCAGTCATACTCCACTTTTTTCTGAAAATCTAGGCATACAAAAGGATCATTTTCTTTGTAATTAGGCAAGTCTTCTGGCGAAACACTCACCACAATACCGGAGTTGGCATAAGGATTGTTTCGCTTGCTTGGACTCCAACCATTGGTGACCACTTCTTCTGCTTCTGTAGCACATGGGGCAATAATCCCACCTGGACACATGCAAAATGAATAAACACCCATTCCGTTTACCTGTTCTACCAAAGCGTAAGACGCCGGAGGGAGGTATGGATTTTGGTGGTCTCCATGGTATTGAATGTTGTTTATTAATTCTTGGGTGTGTTCTACACGAACCCCAAGTGCAAAAGGTTTGGCAGCTATAGTGACCCCTCTTTTGTGGAGCAAGTAAAAAATATCTCTTGCGGAGTGTCCCGTAGCTAAGACTACTTCTGAAAAGTCATGCCAAGTGTCTCCGTTTATTTCGAGTCCTTTAATGTTGTTGTTTTCTATTTTAATATCGGTGAGTTTGGCATTGAAATGCACCGCGCCTCCGTGGGCAATTACGGCTTCTCTCATGGCTGTAATAATGGCGGGTAATTTATTGGTGCCAATATGAGGGTGTGCTTCAACTAAAATGTCGTCAGAGGCACCAAAGTGCACCAACCACTCTAAGGCTTTAAGTACATTACCCCTCTTTTTAGATCTGGTGTATAATTTACCGTCAGAATAGGTTCCAGCACCCCCTTCTCCAAAGCAATAATTGGATTCTGGGTTTACGGTTTGTGCTTTGTTAATGGCGGCCAAATCCCGTCTCCTCGCACGCACATCTTTTCCTCTTTCGAACACCACTGGAGTGATTCCTGCTTCAATAGCCCTGAGTGCTGCGTATAATCCTGCAGGGCCAGCACCAATAATGGCCACTTTTTTCTCTGGATTTACTGTTTTTGCTCTCCAAGCCTGTGCTACTTCTCTTACTTCGCCCACCTTCCAAAACTCCAGCTGTACATTCAGTTTAATAGACGCTTTCCTGGCGTCTAAGGAACGTTTTCTAATGCGCCAATCAATTACCTCATTCGGGTTTAGTTTGGCCTTCTGAAGCCCTAGGCGGTAAATGAATTCTAGGTCTTCCTGCTGTTGCGGTTTTATGACTATTTGAACGAGTGCACTCATAGTGCAAAGGTAGTTTATAAGCTGTAAATAAACCTAAAAGTTACAAACCTTGGTTGTATGAAAGTTTCAGAGGTAAAGACAGAAATATTATTGGCGTTGTTTCTAATTTGGGCATCTATGTTGAGTAGGTTGGTGCCGCTTAATTGGTATTCCCATTTGGCATCTTTGTCTTTTCTGTATGAAATATTTCCATTCCAATTTTGAAAAGATTGCGATTGTCCATTTCCTATGTCTTGTGAGGTATAGGTGTAATCTGTTCTAAAGGTGATTTTTTTCAATATATACGCATCAAAATTCACGGATGGAGCGCGATTCGTGAAAGTAGTTTTACGGCTTCCTTGGTTGTTGGTGGTTACGCCATACCTATAGTTGAAACTCACATTAGGTGCCACCTTAAAATTGGTGCGAATTCCGGGCGTGTAGGTTTGTGTAATTCCTTCATTTACGGATACTTGATTTTGAATAAACTGGTTTATTTTACTGTAGTTTAAGCTGGCGTTAAAACTGGCCCTAATTTTCCCAAAAGTCCTTTGAATTCTCCCAAAAATATTGGCGTTTTCATCTGCAAAACTAGAGTTAAAAAAAGTACTGGTTCTAATTACATTTTCAAAGTTTGTAAGGCTTCTGATTTGGTCAATATTATTCGAATAAGCCGCCCTTACAAATACATTGGTGTAATTGAATAAGTTAAAGCTGCTGTACAGCAAGCTCAAGTTGTTGGAAAGGGCATTTTGCAAGTCTGGATTTCCAAATTGAATGCTGTTGTAATTGTTTAAAACCAATCCCTGGGCCAAACGAGTAACGTCTGTAAATTGGTTTCTCATATTGTAGTTAAAGGTGAGGCTTTCTCCTTTTTTTAACTGAATTCTAGTCTCAAAATCTGGCAGAAGTTTTATGAAGTTATCTGTGAAAGTTTCTTGAAATTGGGTGTTGTTGTTCCCGTAAGCATGTACAGAAAAGCCTGGTGTAAAGGTAAATTTTCCGGTCCTAAACCTATAATGTGCTCCTATATAAAAATCCTTAAAAGCATAACTCACGTCATTGCTTGCTTTTCCTTCATTGAAGTTTGGGCTTGGATTCAGTAGGCTATTGTCTTCTAAAAACTGAAATATAGTAGAGTTGAATTGCTGGTAGCTCAGGATGGTTCCTAGGGTAATATTAATATTGCTCTTTGAATTTATAATGTGGTAATAATCCAACTTAGCGTCTAATTGATTGCTCTTGATTCTTCTATTTTGCCCTATGTTATAATCAGAAAAGCCACTGTTGAATCCAATCGCGTTTGCTGTAACCATATAAGGATTAACCCCACTGCTGTTGTCTAGAATGGCATTGTAAACAGGATCTTCATCTTTGATGAGGTGCTGGGATTCAAAAGCGAATATATTGTTCTCATCTAGGGTGTAATAATACTTAAGACTTTGGTTAATATTAAAGGGTTTTACTTCTTCTGTTTGAACGGTACTACCAATAACGGAAGAGAAAATAGATTGGTTTTGGGTGTCGTTAGAAGTCCTTCCCAATATATCGTAATCTATTTGATTGCTAAAGTTTGGTTTGTAAGAAAGGCTGAGTTTTGCTAAGGCTTGATTGGATCTTTCGTTTCCCTCTTGGTCCGTAGCTTCATCTGGTATGCCCAACTCTGGGTTGGTATATTGGATGAGACTAACTTCCTTAGAAAGAATTTTACTACTGTTAATGATTAAAAAACCACTAATGTCTAAGGCTTTATTTGGGGAGTAACTAAAATTAGCTGTGGCCAGTTTGTTTTCTATTCTAAGGGCGTTGTTTTGGTTAGTCAGGAAATTTAGGCTGTTGTCTCCCAAGTTAATACTGGTTCCACTGGTGCTGCTCGGTGGATTAAAACCACCCCCAAAGCCTCTAATATCTCTTCTAGATAGCCCTATTTCGCCAATGTTATTTAAATCCCCAATAAAATTAATACTGTATTTTGGGCTGTAATAGAATAATTTTGGTTGTGCTAAATAGAGGGTTTCCTCAGGAGCCGCACCACTTCCTGCGGTGACATTGCCAAACCAAAAATTTTCTTTTCCCTCTTTGAGTTTAATGTTTATGGCCACATTGTCTTGGTTGTTTCTCACCGAACTCAATTGGCCCACCTCAGAATAATTTTTAAGGATTTGTATTTTATCTACTGCATTGGAAGGAATGTTTTTGGTGGCCACTTTGGTGTCTCCGTCAAAAAAATCTTTTCCGTTTACCATCAGTTTATTCACCACCTTTCCCTCAACTTCTATTTGTCCATTTTCATTGATCTCTACACCAGGAAGCTTGTCTATAATATCTTCTAGTTTTCGTTCAGATCCATTGGTATAAGAGTCTGCGTTGTACACCAAGGTGTCTCCTTTAACTGCGACCGGCATTTTATAAACCAGCTCTACCTCATCTAGGGCAAACTCAGGAATGAGGTTGTAATCCTTATTGAGGTCTATATCCGTTGTGCTAATGGAGTCGTTCTGGGTCTTAAGCCCAATATAACTTACCTGAACCCTGTAGTCACTATTCTTTTTTAGTTCCAGGGTGTAAGCGCCGTCTATATTGGTGATGGTATAGGATTCAAACCCATTTGTTTTTTTGTTAATGGCTACCACACTGGCAAGCTCTAATGGATTGTTTAGGCTGTCCATGACAACCCCTTGCAACTTTATTTGACCCAACATTAAGACAGGTAGCAGTATGGCAACCCATAAGAGGCACTTTTTCATACAAAAAGGAATTATTTAATTAGTTGGATCTTCTGCCCCTGTTGTTTCTCATTTCGAGCATTTTGCCCACAACGGTCTCTTGGTATTCTTTTTTAGTCACCTCTTTTCCTTTTTCAGGAATTTTAATGTCTATACCATCTTTAGGATTCAGTACTATTTGTGAACACAACATAGTGGTGTTACCCGCACTAACTTCCAAAATAAGACCAGGAAGGCCCCAGTATTCTGCGGGTCCGTGTCTGAGTGGAATTTGCAGGGTGTACCAAGCTTCAACCTGGGTGTATTCCACCGCTTTTTCTTCAGTGCTTTCATTGAGATTACCCCAAGAAAAATCGTACCAACTCAATTCATCTGTAGGAATAGAAGCAGTAGCCTTAAAGCACATATATTGCCCAATTAATTTGGATTCAGCACCCATGGTCCAATTAATTTCTTGGAGTTTGTCTTTCACTAAAAACTTTTTTCCGTAAAATTCTTGCTCTTGAACCAAGCTGTTGTCTTGAATATTTTTGTATTGTGCCCCTCTTGAGAAATTACTTCCCCAAGAATCTGTAGCCCCTGAATAGGCGTCTACTTTCTCCTCTTCTTTAAAGAATGACGCCTCTTTATTGAAACTGAGCACAAAGGTCTTTTCTAGCCTATTTTTAAGCCTTTCTTTCATTTGATTCTTCTGAGCCTCACTCATTCGAGCCCCCCAATTCCCTAATTCCATTTTAGACTGAGAAAAATAGTAAGCTTTGCCATGAAAGTCTTGACTTTCAGTCGATGCTGTAAAGGGTCCACTGTTTATGAACAGAGCAGAGAGTAATATAAAAAAGGTAGTTTTCATTTTGTTCCTTTATTTTGTTTAACGAATGTACAAATAATTTAAACAGAATGAATCAAAAATGAAATTTTTGTATTTATAGCCCACAATGGGTTGAGGCGGGTTCTGGCCTATTTATGGATTATAAAGAACCAACAGCTGTTATTTGATCAGTGTCTTTATTGAAGCGTGGGGCTTTAAAACTGTGATTTCCTTTATTTTGACGCGTAAATTACTCAGAAACCTTTAGCCTTACTTTAGAAGCATTAAAGTCTAGTTCATCGATATGTCCCAATACTTGACGATCGTCTGAGATAAAATGCGCATGGAAAAAGCTATCATGATGCGTAAAAACAGCCTTGTGATTTCGAGAAAAGAAACCTATTAAAGATCCGCTAATATTTTTGAAATCATACTGGGTTAATCCTTGGTGAGCTTCATCTGGTGAAGTCACTTGCTCACCCTCAGGTAAATTTACACTATGAAGTTTCATTTTACTAAAAACCCCATCAATACGAATCAATAAGGGTTGGTCATAATTTTTGTACACTGAATCTATGTAATTCTCTATGCTGTGTAGTGCGTAATATGTCGAAGGAAGATTAACTGCTTTTAAATTACTATTTGTAGTGTACACAAAAAAGGGTGCACTAGCAGATGGACTTTTAGAGACCTTATGTGAAATACTATCGACTACTTTTGAAACAAATGTTTGTCCTTCAAACAACACTATTTCTCCTTTCAAAAATTCAATAGGTCCCAACCCATAGGTTGCTTTGTTATTTAATGAATCTGTTGCAATCTTTGCTTTTAAATCTCCTTTCCACATGACATCACTCATTTTACCAACAACCTTGATAGAAGAAGTGTTTGTCAATTTTGTACATGAGGCTAACAAAAGCAAGGGAAAGATGTAAATAATATTTTTTAACATGCTGTAAAAATATAAAAAACCCTCCACTAAGGGAGGGTCGTAATGTTTATTAAATTGACTTATTCAGTAAACTATAAAATTAAAGTTTTGTAGATAAGTCAGCCCGCATCATAAAGTCGTAAGTTGGACGAGACCACTCAACTAAACGTTCATTATATTTTTGAAAATCGTCTTCCCAAGTTCCTTGACCATACATTTCGTCGTAGACATCTTTTACTGTTCCATTCTTTTTTTCACCTTGTCTCTCATTTGGATTATTAAAAGTTGTAAGTATTCTAACGGTATTAGCATTTCCACCAGAACTTAACATAAATACAGCGTGTTGGATATCAGGGCGAGCTTTTTTCAAAACTGTGATATAGCGTTCTAAATAGCGCCAAAAGTCTTTGTTGTTACCGTTTTTAAGGACACGAGTAAGCGAACGGAAGTATTTGGTCGGACGAGCCTCTTCAAAATTAATAGACAACTCTTTGATTCGCATCCATACATAAGGGCCTTCACCAGATTGAATATATTTTGCAACGTTGGTGGCCCAAAATTTTGTTTCTTCATTACTTAAAGATTGATTGTACCAGTCATTTGTGCGACGAGGCATTATGCGCTCATATCTACCATTTTCGGCTTGAGCTCCAGTCATCAATACAGCGGTAAAAGCTGAATTATCAGCTTTATTAAAAAGCTTTGTTTTCTCTGCAATAGCAGCTTCAAATTTTTGGTTCATTCCAACTTTTGGAGTGTATTCAAATGTAATCCACAGTTCAGGATTTGTGTTTTCTTGGGCATAAATGTTACTGCAAAAAGCAAGTATAAAAACTAAAAGATAATTTTTCATTTTAATTGATTTATGATTATTTAATAAATTTAAGTTGTGACTAATTAACCCAATGTAATGTTCTTCTAATTATTGTATAACCGAAACCATCTGGCATAATAGAGTTCATTTTAGATTTTGCAGTCATCTTTTGATAAGGGTTTGCCTCTTTAAAAGACAAATAATTCATAGCGTCAACTAAGTTTTCAAATCCGTCTCTTGTGAAGATAGATGCTTTACTGGCATTCCCTTGAGGGTGAATTCTTGTGTGCACACCCCAACTATTCAGTTTAGTTAGTTTTTGATTAGCCAAATGAATTCCTTTCCATAATGATTTATTCTCACTAACAAATGCAGAAATATCTGTAGGCCTTCCATAATTAAAGATTGTAAAATTTGTTTTATCGCCATTAATACTTTCTTCATTTTGATAAAATCTCATAGATATTATTTCACGAATACCTTCTGTGCTGATATCTTGAGGTGTTAAATTAAGGAAGCTTGTATCCCATTTTTGATTTCCTGAAAAAGCTTGCTCTATATTTTCAAATGTATTAACTATTAAATAGTTTGCTTCTGTAGCGGCTTTATCAACCCCAATAGATTTCATCAATCCCCAACCAGTCATTCTACCTGCATCTATTTCTTTCTTTGCTACTTTAGACCAATAGTCTATTTCTAATCTTTCAAACTCTTCTTGATGCTCTGGAAGAACCTTTACATACATATGCATTGAAACTTGTTTTTGAGCAAAAGCAGCAGAAGTAAATACTAAAGCCAATAATAATAATTTTTTCATTTTGAGTTTGTTTTTTAGGTTAAGTTTATATTTAATTTGATGTGAAATGAAGCCCTCCAGAAGGAAGGCTTCAACCACCAACTAACAAAAGAGACTTCTCTCTTTCATATTTTATTAATTTACCAATTGAAGGACTTCATCAGAAAAGCCATCACTAAATTCTGAAAGAACATCCCATACATCTCTTCTAAATGAACCAAGCCCATTTACTTTTTCATATTCAGATTGAAAGTTTGCAGGCAATCCGTTTCCATCATTAAATCTTGTAAATGACTTGAATGGATAAACTAATGTTATGTTTTCACCATTTTCATTAGCAAAAATACTTTCATATACCCTTCTAGGATTAGGCGCATTAATTTGAGCCAATACTTTTCCAATTTTAGTTACAGCCTCAAGAACTTTCTCATAGCTACCATATTTGCGGTTAATTTTAATGGTGCGATGTAACAAGTATTTAGGACTTCCCCAAGAAGGTGGAGAATAACTTGCTTCCCAATTTAATTTGCCCAATTGTACAGATTCAGAGGAAACATTATTTCTGATGTTTTTTTGCCAATCTAACATATGAACTTCATCTGGCATAGCATCATAATCAGAGAGCTCCATTGGGCCAAGCAGCCAAACATACTGTCCTGAACGACGCCCTATTAACACATTATAGAGAGAAGCAGTTGATCTTCCTTCGCTGTGAAACTTATCATTGTGCTTTTTAACACCTTCAATAAGTTTCATTTCATTTGCTTTTTCAGGAATTAAATAAATACTTTCATATACAACTTCTTGGTTTTGAGCAAACGCTGACGCAGTAAAAACTACAGCCAAAAACATTAATAATTTTTTCATTTCGAGTTTATTTTAATTGATTATGCAGTAATATATTAAATATATAATTGCAATTTTAGTTTTAATTAAAATAATTCATTTTTTTTGTAAATTTGATTTTAAATTTTTTCACTAATGGTAGAAGGCAATAAAATATTTTATGGTAAAAAAGCTTGTGCCTGTGCTGTATCCCTAGACATTCTTGGAGATAGGTGGACGCTTATAATTATTAGAGATATTTTTAGAGGTAAAAATAGATTTTCTCAATTTTTAAATGAGTCACGTGAGGGTATAGCTAGTAATATTGTAGTAGATAGGCTAAAAAAATTAACTTCTTTAGACATTATTAATTTCAGAAGGAAGGAAAGTGATAAAAAAATTAAAGAATATTATCTTACAGATAAAGGCATAGATCTTTACCCAATTATATATGAGTTACAGAAATGGTCTATAAAACATGTTGAATTTGAATTCACAGAGAATACAAAAAAGCATAATGAGTTAGCAAATGAATTGACCGCAGAAACATTTATTGAACAATTTTTAGATAAATATAAAAAATTTAGAGTTGAAGAATTTGGATTATAGCTTTACGCAAAGGCTTTAAAAAAGAAAAGCACCCTAATGGGTGCTTTCTTGTTTTTCTTTGTAGACTTCCGTATTCAAATATCGAACATAAAATTCACTCGCAGGGACTTTATTCGAACTACCGAACGGATTGAATACATCTTAAGTAAAAATTAAGGTAATATTTATATAAGTTTTACATTAATATTATTATTTTCATTTTTTTATTAATTTAATATTGGCCTAGAAAACTGATTTATTGTAATTATTTTATTGTTTTTAAACTGAAAACCTTCCATCCAGGCATATTTAGCTGAAGTACCATCAGGTAGTAGTATATTAGCATTATCCCAAAGCAGCACCCACTCATCACCGTTATTTCCAGTTACAGCTAAATTTGCATCAACTTGATAATCTTTAATTTCAATTACTGAAAAGTTATCAACCATATGTTTTACAACTGTAGATTTTCCTTCAAGTATAATACCGTCTTCAAGTATAAAAACAATATCATCATCGAAAAAAGTAGCAGCCATTTTAAAGTCTTTTTCAATAAGATATTGGTGCATCTTCTGAACTTTTAAAACCAATTCATTATTTCCTATTTTAAAATCATCTAAATAAGAAGCTTCATAAATATATTTGGTTTTTGAATTCTTTTTTTCTTTTAAATTATTTGGAGTTTTATTACAAGAAAATGTAGTAAATACAACAATTAAAAAAGACAATACAACACGTAATTTTTTCATTTTTTTCATAATTGGGAATTTTAAGTTTTTTATACCTTTTTTTTATTCTTTAACTTCAGATGCTTTAAACTTTAGTGTTTTCTTTACAAAATCTGCAATACCACTTACTACATATGTTTTTTCATTTGTAAGATTATCAAGTGCATACATTTTAAAAACTTTACCTTGTTTTCTATAAACACCCTGCGTAGTTCCTTTTGTAATTTCCTCTCCCATTTGTGTCCAAATAAAACCTGAAAACTCACCACTTTCCATACTATTGTTGTGGTTTGTAAAAATATAGGATATGTAAACTCTTCCATAAGGTCCTGCTTCTCCTGAAGCAGATAATTCATAGGTTACCCCATCTGTTGTGTGAACAGCATCAATTGTAAAATCTGCATTAATTAATGCACTTGAATCCCATTTTAAATCTTGTGCAAAAGAAATACTTGCAAATAGAAATAAAGCGTAAACTATTTTTTTCATTTTTAATTAATTTAATGTTAATCACTAAACGTAACATTATTATGTAATTTGCAAGTTATTTTATTGTTAATTAACTATTAAATAAATTATTAGATCGTCTTTTGATCTTAAGTTGAAGAATAGTATACACATTAGAATCTGTATTTGAT
>Ga0257120_1001689_pt1 | contig 14163 bp, 12 predicted proteins | sample SI106_10metaG_FD_190153 | JGI IMG/M metagenome (GOLD analysis project Ga0257120, IMG submission 190153) | Marine microbial communities from Saanich Inlet, British Columbia, Canada - SI106_10 | ecosystem: Environmental > Aquatic > Marine > Inlet | place: Canada: British Columbia | collected... | reverse complement strand
AGCCCGCTGGGCCATCCGATAAATAGACGGTTGGAATACCCAATCTAGGGGTTGCAACCAAGGTTCCTACAGCGCCAGGAATTCCTACGCCAGGTTCGTTTAGTCCGATAGCAGAACCGATTCCAGACCCCTTGAGGAGGTGTATTTTCTCTTCCAAAGTCATTAGAGAAAGCAGGTTCGATACCCGCTTTTCAAGCGGCACCCGTTCGTCTTCATAAACGTCCAAACGCTCATTTGCGTTGAGGTCCAAAAAGCTATATCCGTCTTGCTGTATTTCTTCAACACTTGCTAGGGCTGTATATTCTGTTTCAAAATCCAAGAAGGTGTTTTTTAAATAGAACGACGCAGTAACTCCCAAAATAATTAGTGCCACGAAGAGTGACCCCAAAACTGCCAACACAACTTTTACCTTTTTCATCATAATCAAATAGTATATATCCACCTAAGGTAAGAAAAGGATTGGTGTGCAGCGTAGCACAGATAGATTGGCGAGCTGTTGTGGCATACAAAACACTAATTGCAAGTGTCTTAACTTGCTTTTGTCGTGATGTTTTTTTAGATTTGACCGTATTCAACCCCCAAATCGGATATACTTGATGAAAAACCTGCCTTCACACCTTCTTTTCGAACCCGCTTTTTTATGGCAACTGTTTTTGCAGTATGCCCATTTTTTTGTGCGTGAAAGTCAAAATAACGCAGCGAAAGTGAAAAAGGTTTTAAAACAATTTTGTTTAGGTGAGAGTGACATAATACATTCTGATTTGGTATGTTTTGTTGAACAAAACGGAGCATATAAAAGAAATAAATATATCTGAAAGTGTATATACTAACTAGTTGGCATTAATTAGAAGAAATGAGTGAAATTCAAAATAAAATGTTTCTAGAAATTAGAGACAAAAATATATTTAACCAAGCACAAGAGTTTTCGTTGGAATATTTAGAAAATGTTTTTGACCGAAATGTTTACCCAACAGAAGAAGCAGTCAAAAGCTTGTCGATATTTGACGAAGAACTACCTACTGATTCTACAAATGCTAAAAGTGTAATAGAACAGTTAAATAAATACGGAAGTCCTGCAACAACAGCAACATTAGGTGGGAGATATTTCGGATTCGTGTGCGGAAGTGCAGTTCCTGTAGGTTTGGCAGCTAAAAATTTAGGTACATATTGGGATCAAGCTCCAGCAATGAATGTCCTATCGCCAATAGGAAGTAAACTAGAATCTGTTGTAGAAAAATGGTTAGTAGATTTATTTAATTTACCACATAACACATCCGCAGGATTTGTAAGCGGAACATCTACAGCTAATTTATGTGGTTTGGCAGCTGCTAGATATCGTATTCTACAAAGGAACAATTGGGATATAAACACAAAAGGCCTTAGAGATTCACCTAAAATAAGAATTGTAACAGGAAAACAATCGCATTCAACTGTTTTAAAGGCAATAGGAATATTAGGCTTAGGAACAGAAATTATTGAATGGGTAGACGTAGACAATCAAGGTAGAATTATTCCTGATTTAATTCCTGAATTAGATGATAATACAATTCTGATTTTGCAAGCAGGTAATGTAAATAGTGGTGCATTTGATAATTTTGAAATTCTTTGCAAGAAAGCAAAAAAAGCAAATGCTTGGGTGCATATTGATGGTGCATTTGGTTTGTGGGCTGAGGCAGTAAATGAATTAAAATATTTAACTAAAGGAATAGGAAATGCTTCTTCTTGGGCTGTAGATGGTCACAAAACATTAAATACACCTTATGATTGTGGAATCATACTTTGTTCAGACCAAGAAGCGATGACTTCTGCTCTCCATATGTCTGGAAGTTATATTATAGAAAGCACCGAAAGAGACGGAATGTTTTACACACCCGAAATGTCTCGAAGAGCAAGGATAATTGAATTATGGTCTGTAATGAAATATCTAGGAAAAAATGGAATTGATGAAATGATTCTAACTATGAATCGAAGAGCTAAACAATTTGCAGGAGAAATAGCAAAAATTAAAGGTTTCCACATTGAAAATGACATTGTTTTTAATCAAATAATTATTAGATGTGATTCAGATAAAAATACAGAACAAGTATTGAGTAATATTCAAATGTTAAGAGAATGTTGGCTTGGTGGATCAATGTGGTTTGGGAAAAAAGTTATGAGAGTAAGCATATGCTCCTGGGCTACTACTGAAAACGACATATCTAAATCTGTAAAATCATTTAAAAAGGCGTTAGAATTGACAATAACTAATGCCAATAATGTATAAAATAATAGCGGTTTAATCGCTAAAACCAAAGTAAGTAAATATAAAGGTCTGTTTTTAACCGAAAAGTTAGTGCATAAAAAACCGGTACTATTCTTATACTAAACCGTTGCCAAGCACTTTAAATTGAAGTTAACTAAATCAATCGTACCACCCACTAGACCATTCAAAAACTCCCACTCCTTCCTCAGACCCACCCTTTTTTTCTTTCCAACAAATACCACTCTTGATTCCTCGAGACTTTTTATCTTAGCCGAGTTAAAAAGAAACAGATGAATATTTTGATCATTGGCGGCGGCGGACGCGAACACACGATTGCATGGAAATTGGCGCAAAGCCCAAACTGTGGGAAACTTTTTGTAGCCCCTGGAAATGCAGGCACCCACGAAATCGCAACCAACCTATCCCTTGGTGTAACTGACTTTGAAGGCATCAAACAAGCCGTACTCGACAACAGTGTCGGGATGGTTATTGTTGGCCCAGAAGACCCGTTGGTCAACGGGATTCACGATTTCTTTTTGGCAGATGCACAACTGCAAGGAATTACTGTAGTGGGCCCACAGCAAGCTGCTGCAACCTTGGAGGGAAGTAAAGAATTCGCCAAAGAATTCATGAAAGCCCACAATATCCCTACGGCGCAGTACGATAGTTTTACTGCCGAAACGGTAGAAGCAGGCTGTCGCTTTTTAGAAACAATGAAGCCACCCTATGTGCTTAAGGCAGACGGTTTAGCTGCTGGGAAAGGGGTTTTGATTATCGAAGAACTTGCCGAAGCACAAGACGAATTACGTCAAATGTTGGTTGGAAAAAAATTCGGTGCAGCTTCACAAAAAGTAGTGATCGAAGAATTTTTGGACGGAATAGAGCTCTCTTGTTTTGTACTGACTGACGGGAAAAACTACCTCACCCTTCCAATGGCGAAAGACTATAAACGCATAGGCGAAGGCGATACCGGACTGAATACCGGAGGGATGGGAGCAATATCTCCAGTACCTTTTGCCTCAGCTGAATTCATAAAGAAAATCGAAGACCGGGTGATCAAACCCACCATGGATGGTTTTCAAAAAAGCAACTTACCCTTTCAAGGCTTTGTTTTTATTGGGCTGATAAAGGTTGGCGACGACCCGTTTGTGATTGAGTATAACGTCCGTATGGGAGATCCCGAAACGGAAGTTGTATTTCCACGAATTCAGAACGATTGGGTAGAACTTTTCCAAGCGGTTGGAACACAAACGCTGGACCAACATCAGCTACAAATAGACCCACGAACAGCAACCACCATCATGGCCGTTTCGGGAGGATATCCCGAGGCATATGAAAAAGGGAAAACAATTACAGGCATTGAATCTGCGGAAGATAGTGTAGTCTTCCACGCCGGTACACAAATGGAATCGGGAGTTGTAAAAACCTCAGGAGGAAGAGTGTTGGCGGTAACCTCTTTTGGAGCAGACCACAAGGAAGCCTTATCTAAATCCTATGAAACACTAGAGAAAATTGATTTTGATGGGATGTACTACCGAAAAGATTTAGGTTTCGATTTATAGAAACGAGTGCGCAGAAGGATCTTTGTTCTCTTCTCCTTTGTCGTTAAAAATCTTAAGTTGGATCGTCCAATAAACCAAAAGCGAAAAGATCACGATTGCAAAGCCCCAGTTGATGATGTTTGCCAACCACCAGTTGCTTAATTCAAGTTCTCTTAGGATGTCATGCGGTAAAAACAAGACCTTCTCAAATAACCATGCAATTGCTTCAAATAATTCTTTCATTGGATCAGTATATAGATTTCGTTGCAAATTTATAAAAAGCAAAGGGGAATCCAAGACTTTTGATTGATTTAGTCTAAAAAAGAGTCCGCTTGTCTAAGCTTTCACTCCAAACCAATAGTCTAGGAGTTTTTTAAATTGGCTTCGTATACTTCTGAAAACAAAGATGAGGAGTTCTTATTCTAAAAAAGTACTTTTAAAAATAAAAACAACTTGTGTTTGCACCTGCATAGTTTAGATTAAAGTCCAGAAGAAAAATTGAACTACATCAAGACTTGGCTTGAAAAGCGTTATAATTAAAGTGAATTTACAGGAATAAACACAAGCTGTAAAGAACATTGTTTTACCTTTAGATCGTGAGCCTTTGAGCACATAAAATAAATTTCACAATAGTACAACCATGTTTACAAGAGTCTTCGGGAAAACCTCTTTTTGGAGTTATTTAATTGCTTTTTCAGTGCTAATTGCTGCCGTGTTCTGGCATCATGAAGTAGTAGAAGAGCAAAATATAAATGATGCAAATACTTTTAGATCGATCGTAATTGGCATTCTTGCGGTAATTAGCCTTTTGTGTGTAGAGTGGACTGTAAGAAGGCAAATGCTATTTGGAAAAGGCAGCTACCACCTGCTTGTTTTTGCTTTATTTTTCTGGATTTTACCAATCAACAGGTGGGATATTTGGCTTTGGTTTGCCTCCTTGTTTTTTTGGTTTAGTTTTCTACAAATCATACAAATGGATGGGAATTTTAATTCCAAAAAAGCAGTTTTTAATGCTGGTTTTTGGCTCGTTTTTGCCGTTTTTTTTAAAGTAGACTTCATTTACTTTTCCTTAACCATGTTTTTAATACTCTTTTTTAAGGGGCAATTGAACTACAAAAACATAGTTCTATTCTTTCTTCCAGCTTTTTGTATCTCCATAATTTGGCTGATGTTGCTTGTTTTGATTCCTTCCTTCCCTTCTTGGGAAACACCCCTTTTTACACCCCTGAAAATTTCCTTCTTAAGAAGCGAAAAACTTGCAGATAGCTTGAGTTTTATTTTCGTACTACTTACAGCCATAGTCGTTGTGTTGAAACATTTAAAAAACGTGTTTCACAACAGTAATAAAACCATGAACAATATTTATAACATGATTTTACTCTTGGTTTCGGCATTTGTAATTACCTTGTTTGGAGGTGAAGGAAATGTAATTTCTTGGGTTTCTTTGTTGATGATAATTGCGGTTTTATCGACCCAGTATTTTGAATTCTTTGCTAAAAAATGGCCAGTTGAATTGTTCTTTGTCTGCTGTATGGGGATTATCTTTCAGGATCAAATCCTAGCCATTTTCAATTAATTCGGACACTTAGAATTTAAAACCACTTGCGTTACCCGTTGTGTTGAAAGTATTCTAGAACGGATGAATATACCGGAAACAAAGGTGTTTGACTACAGAATTTCTAAACAGACAATATCGTTTTATAAGCATATACGCCTTTCTGAATCACAGGAGCGTTACTGCTGCTGCACAAAAATTCTTTGAAACGCATAGCAAACTTCGAAACGGTCAATAAATTTTGACCTATACCTCGTCGTAATTAACAACCACTTTTGCTGAGGTTGGTACCGCTTGACAAGTGAGCACTAAACCTTCTGCAACTTCTTCGTCTGTCAAAATCTGGTTGTTTGCCATGGTAGCAGAACCTTCGGTTATCTTCGCAATACAACTACAACAAACGCCGCCCTGACAAGAATAGGGCACATCAATTTTTTCATTCAACGCCGCATCCAAGATGGTATTACCAGCCTTTGCTTTTACGGTATTGGTTGCATCATCTGCAATGATTTCTATCGTAATTTCATCTAAAGAAGAATCGGTGGGAGCTACTGTTTCTGTAGCTTTTGAAGCAGTAAAAAGCTCAAAATATACTTGAGTCTCTTCAATGGAGTTTTTCAAGAGGGTATCCTTTACATCCATAATCATGGCCTCGGGTCCGCAAAGGTAAAAAGCAGTTGAAAGTTGCCCTGTGTTCTTGAGGGCATACTTTACAATACTTGAGTCGATACGACCAAAGCGACTTCTATCTTCATTCGCTTGACTGAAGATCCAAAGGATTTTTAATTGCGCAGGATATGTTGTCTCCAGATTTTTTAACTCGGTATAAAAAAGAGTTTCTTCAGGAGTTTTATTTCCATAAACTAAGGTAAAGTGAGTGTCACTACCAGCTTCTAGCGCTGATTTTAGAATCGAAAAGATGGGTGTAATTCCACTTCCCGCTGCAAAAGCAGTAACATTCTTAGCCTCTGTGTTATATACAAAACGACCTTCGGGTACGCTAACTTCTAGGCTGTCGCCAAGTTGAAGGCTTTGAGTTGCATAGGTCGAAAAAAGACCATCGGGGATGCGTTTAATTCCCACCTCAAGTGTTCCTTCCGATGGAGCTGAACATAAAGAATAGGATCTCCGTACTTCTTCTCCTTTAATAGATGCCTTTAGGTTGATGTATTGTCCAGAGCGATATTGAAACAGGTTTTGTAAAGAAGTTGGAATTTCAAAACCAATACTTGACGCCTCATTCGTAAGGGTCTTGATGCTATTGATTTTGAGCGTATGAAATGCAGCCATTGTTTTTTTGTACAAAAATAAAAAACCTCAAGAACTCCACGTCAATTTGTAACATTATTTATATTTATCATACAAATCATTCAAAGACCTTACCCATGCCAACATCTCTGTTTCAACTTAGCCGCAAAAAATTCATGCGCGCCCCCCAATTGGAAGCCAAATTGGCCATCAAGATTCTGATGGGCTTTGTTGTTCTATATTTTGGAGGCTCTCTTTTATTTGTAGGAATTGCGGTCTACCCTTTTTTGAGTGACCTGCTTCCCGAACGAGATGCCATTTCCGTTATCAACAGTGTTTTGGTGCTGATTTTTATTTTGGAACTGATCATTCGGTATTTTTTACAGCAACTTCCAGTAACAGAAATCAAATCTTTTTTATTGCTTTCTATACCCAAAAAACGAATCATTCGCAACGTATTGTTCCGATCCTTGTTGTCTGTATACAATGCGATTCCTGTTTTGTTTTACTTACCGATCAGTATTTCCATGTTCCAAGACGATTACGCTCTTGGGCAGGTCATTGCTTGGTGGGTAGCCGTCACGGCATTTTCTCTCTGCCTAAACTTCATCTCTTTTTTAGCCAATAAAAACAATAAAGCTTTAGCCGGCTTTGTGATTCTAATAATCCTCCTTTACCTAAGCGAAAGCTATATGGATTTCGAAACCCTCCGCGCTGTGGGTTACTTTTTTGATGCATTAATAATGCAACCTTTGTGGGTTTTAGTTCCGCTTGGGGTCTTTGTTTTACTCTACCAAATAACTTTTAGTTTCTTAAAAAAGAATCTCAATTTAGAAGGCTCTCTTGCTGCTAAAAAAGAGGTGGCAAATGCCGGGCGTTACGACTTTTTGGATGTATTTGGAAGCCACGCCTTTTTTCTAAAAAATGACCTCCGCCTTATTGTACGGAATGTGCGACCGAAAAATATTGTACTGATGTCTTTCCTTTTTCTTTTTTATGGATTATTCTTTTTCACCCAAGACAATCAACCCGAATCTTTATTGGTATTTGCTTCTATTTTTATCTCGGGAGGGTTTTTACTTACCTACGGGAACTATGTCCCAGCTTGGGACAGCGAATATTATGCTTTTTTGATGACCCAAAACCTATCCTATAAAAAATACTTAGACTCCAAATGGCGCCTCATGACTTTTGCTGTAATAGTTTCTACGGTACTTTCGTTACCCTATTTGTATTTTGGAGTTAAAACTTATCTCATGATCCTCTCTGGTGCAGCCTTTAATATTGGGCTTGGAACCTGGATTACATTATATGGGGGGCTACTGAACAAGCAACCGTTAAAACTCAATGTAAAGGCAAAAGCCTTTGAAAACACCCAAGCATTTTCTGGAAAGACGATGTTAATCATCTTCCCTAAAATGGTTCTTCCCGTTTTACTTTATATCATTCCGGCAACCCTTTTTAATCCAACTGCAGGATATATAACGCTCGCAGCGAGTGGAGTTTTAGGAATTGTTTTCAAAAATCAAATTCTAACCCAAATGGTGAAACTTTTCGCAAAACAAAAGCACGAAATGCTACAAGCCTTTACTCAAAAATAAACCCATGATTACAGTTAATTCACTCACAAAGTCCTACGGCGAAATCACCGTTTTGAATATTGATCAACTTGAAATTCCAAAAGGCCAATGTTTTGGACTTGTCGGGAATAACGGAGCAGGAAAAACGACCTTCTTTAGCCTTCTTTTGGATTTAATCAAAACGTCAACCGGTGAGATTATATCGAATGACATTGCAGTAGCTCAAAGCGAAGAATGGAAAAGTTTTACGTCAGCATTCATCGACGATTCTTTTTTGATTGGCTATCTAACCCCTGAAGAATATTTTTATTTTGTTGGAGAACTCAGAGGAATTGATAAAGCAGCAGTAGATCTTTTTTTAGAAACCTATGTCGATTTTTTCAATGATGAAATTTTAAACCAGAAAAAATATTTGCGCGATTTTTCGAAAGGAAACCAAAAGAAAGTGGGCCTTATTGCAACCTTTATTGGCAGCCCTAAAGTGGTTATTCTGGACGAACCCTTTGCTAATCTTGATCCAACTACCCAAATACGATTGAAGCAACTCATTAAGGCTGAAACAGAGAAACGAGAGCTTACGTTGTTGATTTCGAGTCATGATCTAAACCATGTTACCGATGTTTGTAATCGCATTGTTTTACTCGAACGAGGTGCCGTAATTATGGACAAAGAAACCACCGCCAAAACACTTCAAGAATTAGAAGACTATTTTTCTGCCTAGGCATATACTAAAAGCTTATAATTTAAGTTATTAGTATACATCAAATAGCAATTGAAAACTGGATTAAAATTTAGCGTTTTTTGCCTTGTCCTCATTGGGATTGGGAGCTGCTCTACTCAAAAAGATCGTTTTTTGAATAGAGAATACCACAGCCTGAACACTAAATTCAACGTTTTATTTAACGGAGAAGAAGCATTAGACATTGGTTCAGCTATTCTTGCGAGTCAAGCTCAAGATAATTTTTTAACCACACTTCCTGTAGAATTGATTACTCTCGATGGTGAGGATGAAAACGCAACGGCTTCTATTCCAAGTTTTATTCGAGCAGAAGAAAAAGCCGTAAAAGCCATTCAGAAACACTCCATGAGTTTCAATGGAAAACAAAAGAACGATCAGATTCATAAAGCGTATTTACTCCTTGGAAAAGCGCGCTATTACGATCGACGTTTTTTGCCTGCATTGGAGGCTTTTAATTTTCTTTTGGGATTAAATTCAGATGCGGATGTTTTCTATGAAGGAAAACTATGGAGAGAAAAAACAAACCTCCGCCTAGGGAATGATGAATTAGCAGTTTCAAATCTGAAACCTCTAGCAAATAATATTCCTAAAAAAAATAAACTTTTTGCTTCAGTCAACGCAACTTTGGCACAAGCTTTTTTGAATATTCAGGCAATCGACTCGGGACTTAAGTACATCCAAAGAGCCGCCGCATTTGAGCGAAAAAGAATCATTCAAACCCGATATCGATTCATCGAAGCGCAGCTTTTTGATCAATTGAACCAAAAAGATTCTGCACAGTTAGCATTCAATTCTATTGTCGATTTAAAACGAAAAGCACCCCGTTTATATTGGATGCACGCAAAGCTGAATGCCTTGCGAATTCAGGCGGAACGCAGTGGTGAGAGCCCAGAAAAAGCTCTTGAAAAATTGAGTGCTGCTTTTGAAAACGAAAACTTCACCCATTTAATATACCGTCAAATGGCACAATATCACCTTTCAAAGGGGCGGGATAGTTTGGCAAAACAATTTTACAATAAATCATTAAAAGCTCCGGGGATAGATCGACCCACGCGACGACAAAATTATCGCGATCTAGCAGATGACGCTTTTACTCGCGGACATTATGTAGATACGGGTGCTTATTTGGACAGTCTGCTGGGGCAATTTCCGCAAGAAAGCAGACAAAAAACAATCGTTTCACTAGAACGCGAGGGGCTTCAAGAGGTGATCGGTTTTGAAAAAACCATACGAGAAACCGACAGTATTCTTACTCTCTCAGCCATGATTCCTGAAGAGCAACTGGCATTTTATCAAAAAGCGATTGACACCAAAAGAGCAAAAGAATTAGCGAAAATAGAATTAGAAAAGAAACCTCTATTTAATGTTTTGAACCGCTCAAACGGGAAGCGATTTTACTTTTACAATGAAAACTTAGTTGTGCTCGGTAAACAACAGTTTGCTTCTAATTTTGGTAACCGTCCCAATGCTGATAATTGGAACCGTCTCGAATCTTTGAATGGTGCTTTTGCTTCAAACGAAGGGGAGGCCAATAATACCAATGATAATTCAACTATTGTAAAAGAAAACGCACAAGCCTTTGTCGATCTTCTACCAACCGATCAAACGTTTTTAGACAGCCTATCCGTTCTAAGAAATCAAGCGTATTTGGAAGTAGGGGTTTTGTATAAAGAGAAATTTAAAAACTATGAGCTGGCGAGCGATCGCTTGAAAAACCTACTAGTCAATAGCCCTAAAGAAAGCCAAGAACTAAACGCTTGGTATCATTTGTATAAAATGAATGTGTTAAGGAATCCGAAGCTAGCGCTCGTGTATGAAGATAAGATTATAAAGCAATATCCAGAATCGCGATTTGCACGTATTATAAAAGATCCAGAAAATTTTAAACTACTTCCCAATGAGACTCCATCGATTCGATACGAAGCTTTGTACGCCTTGTTTTTAGAACAGCAATATGAAGAAGTTTTGGTACAAGGAGACGACCTTCTTGTGATTTTCAGTGGCACGCCCATGGTTTCTAAGGTGGCTCATTTAATGGCCAATGCAACTGGGCGTTTGGATGGGATCGAAGTTTGGAAAGAACAACTTCAAAGCCTCATCGACATTTATCCAAATTCCGAAGCTGCCGCTCAGGCAAAGCAAACCCTGGCCTACATAGCAGCAAATGAACAAGCAGAAGAACCAGACAAAGTATATTTGAATTACAAATGGATTTTTCCTGTTTTGAAAGAAAACCAAGAACAGATACAGCAACTTACATCCATCGTTACCCAGACATTAGAAACGGGCGGAATATCCCACGGAAACCTATCATTAGAAGTTTATAATAGAGACTATATTTTTCTTATTGTTAATGATTTAAGGCAACAACCAACCCTCGATGTTAAACCCCAAGGCGAAACTCCCACGGAACTATTAACTACAATTTCAAATAAATTTGTAGTTTTGTCATCCCAATACAAAGATATTCAATTGTTTAAAAGCTGGAACACAGCACAAAAAAATACAGATTATGAAAAATAGTGAAATTAACGGACAACCCAATCGAATTGAAAAAAGCACTGTCATTACGGGAGATATTGTTTCACAAGCAGACTTTCGAATAGACGGTACTTTAGAAGGATCGATTAAAACCTCCGGGAAAGTTGTTATTGGGAAAGATGGCGTTATCAATGGTGTTATCATCTGTTCTTTTGCAGATATCGAAGGAAAGTTCAACGGAAAGCTTGAAGTTAAAGAAAGCCTTTCTTTAAAAGCTTCTAGTCAACTCGAAGGAGAAGCTGTAATTGGAAAACTTATTGTAGAATCTGGAGCTATCTTTAATGCAAAGTGCTCTATGCGTTCTTCTTCAGATGTAAAATCGATCAATAAAGGCATTGAAAAAACAGCCTAACCGTTGGCTTATTTTCTCCTCTCTAGCAATTCAAATTGCTCTGGTGGTATATGTTGCCGTTAAAGGTGGTCAGTGGCTGGATGGTTATTTTAACACCCAAAGCAATTTTTGGGCTTTGGTACTTTCTGCTTTTGGAATTGTAGTCATCTTAGTGCTTATTCAAAACCAATCGAAAAACCTAAACGACTCTTGAAATTTAACACAATACTTCTTTTTGTTCTTGTTTACGGAGTTGTTATGTTTCTTCATTTAGGCCTATTAATCCTTTTCGATTTGCCCATTTGGGCACATCAATTACTTTTGAGTTATCAGTTAAATTTTGTTCTAGCCTGTTCCATTATGTGGGCTCTTTTTAGAGTGCTTGAAAAAAACAAAGAACAGGTATATCTTTTGTTTATGGGTAGCAGTTTACTCAAATTCATTTTGTTTTTTATCGTCTTCTACCCAGGCTATAAAGCCGACGGCATCATTCAGAAAATTGAGGTTTTAACTTTTTTTGTACCTTATTTTGTTGGTCTGTCTTTGGAAACAGGAATTTTAGTTCAAAAATTAAATAAAATATAAGAGCTAAGTGTTTCTCTTTTTAATGTAAAGCATTACATTTGCATCGCATTTCTAGAAACAATGAGCAGAACTACAACCTTGATTTTACTTAAGAAAAAAAGTTTATTTTTAATAGCACTACTCTTCGCTGGAGGCGTATTCGCTAAAGAAAACGAACAGAATCTGGAAAACCCTTCTGCTAAAGAAACTCAAAAACAAGAGATCAAAGAATACATCATGCATCACTTGCAAGATTCGTACGATTTCAGTTTATTTTCTTACACTACAGACACAGGCGAACATGTATACATTGGCGCACCACTTCCAATTATTCTTTGGGACAATGGCCTTAAGGTGTTTTCTTCTTCCAAATTTCATCACGGAGAGACAGTAGCTGAGGTTGACGGTAACTACTATGCAATAAACCACAATAAAATTTACAAAACAGATGCTTCGGGGACAATCACCTTCGACGAAGAGCATCATGCAACCAATATCGCCCCTCTTGATTTTTCAATAACCAAAGGTGTAGCAAGTATCATGTTTACGGTATTACTCATATTCTTCTTGTTTAAAAGTCTTGCAGACTCTTACGCTAAGAACGGAGGCATGGCTTCTGGAGTTGGACGTTTCTTAGAACCGATTGTACTATACGTTCGTGACGAAATTGCGATCCCTAATATTGGTAAAAAGCATTATAAAAAATACATGAGCTTTTTGCTTACCGTATTTTTCTTTGTTTGGTTTCTAAACATTCTGGGACTTACTCCTCTGGGAATTAATGTAACAGGAAACATCGCAGTTACTTTTTCATTAGCCATCTTTACTTTTTTGTTTACCAACCTTACGGGTACAAAGGATTATTGGTTACACATTTTTGATCCTTTAGGAAGCACCATGAAGTGGTACGCAAAAGTTCCTTTGTATATAATTTTAATCCCGATAGAAGTTCTAGGGATTTTCATCAAACCATTTTCTTTATTAATTCGACTGTATGCCAACATGCAAGCAGGTCATATTGTATTGATGAGTTTGATTGGGTTAATGTTTATTTTTAAAAGTTGGTTAGGTAGTCCATTGTCCTTTGGATTAGCCTTTGCAATTTCTTTGATTGAAGTTTTAGTAGCATTGCTACAGGCATATATATTTACGATGTTATCTGCACTTTACTTCGGCTTTGCCGCTGAAGAGCATGAGCATCACGATGAAATTGAAGCGCATTAAGTGTTTCTTTAACGAGAGTGTTTAATTTAATATTTACAATTATGGAAATTCCAGTAATGGTAGGAGCAGGATTGGTTGTTATCGGTGTCGGTATGGGTATCGGTAAAATTGGTGGGTCAGCAATGGATGCTATCGCACGTCAACCTGAAGCTTACGGAAAAATTCAAACAGCGATGTTAATTGCCGCTGCATTGATCGAAGGGATTGGTTTTGCTGCACTTTTTGCAGTGAGCTAAAACAGTTTTTAAAGCTGCAACGGTTGGTTGCAGCTTTATTTTTTAAACCATAAAATTATAAAATGGAAAAATTATTAGGAGAATTTTCATTAGGGCTGTTTTTTTGGCAAACACTATTGTTTGTAGCGCTATTATTATTACTCAAAAAATTTGCTTGGAAGCCCATTTTAGATGCGGTTAACGAACGCGAAACATCAATCAAAGATTCTTTGAGCGCTGCTGAAAAAGCACGTCGTGATATGGAAGCGGTTCAAGCAGATAATAAACGAATACTAAAAGAAGCTCGTGCAGAACGTGACGCCCTTTTAGCAGAAGCAAAGACAGCAAGTGTTCAAATCGTGAATCAAGCGAAAGAAGATGCT
>Ga0257120_1001684_pt1 | contig 14208 bp, 8 predicted proteins | sample SI106_10metaG_FD_190153 | JGI IMG/M metagenome (GOLD analysis project Ga0257120, IMG submission 190153) | Marine microbial communities from Saanich Inlet, British Columbia, Canada - SI106_10 | ecosystem: Environmental > Aquatic > Marine > Inlet | place: Canada: British Columbia | collected... | reverse complement strand
CATGAAACTTCACTTTGCCATGAACCACCATCTACAGTAATTACATAACACCCATCGTTTAAACAGAAGCTAGTAGCTCCTTCACTTTCTGAACTTAATAAGGTAGCAGAAGCGATCTCTTGTCCGTTTGAAGATGCAATAAATGCATTTCCATTCCAACCATCACCATAAGAATCGTACATCATTAAAGTTAAAGAGTTTGCAGTGTCACAATCTTGAGGGTAGATACAAGAACCATCGTCTTGTACAGCAAGCTCGTTGTAATTGAGGGCTAATGAATCCATACAACCTGAAACTGGATAAGTACAAGAACCATCATTTGAGGTTGCATCAATATCAAAATTTAAAGCTAATGTGTCGGTACATCCAAACACAGGCCCACATTGTTCATCTGTATTTAAGCCAAAGCTAAGCGTTCCTTCAGAAACGTAACCTTCGAGCGTTCCAGAAAGTAAAACGTCTCCATAAGAATCGGTAATCGTAACTACCGCAGAATTCCATCCATCTCCGTAAGAATCATACATAGTAAAAGTTTGACAACCGTCTTCTAAACAGGCTTGAGTAGATTCAGCACTTCCAGAAAAACCACCGATACTCCATGTAATTTCTGAATCCCATGAACCACCACCTACTTGAATTGAAACAGAAGTTAAACCAGAACAGTCAATCGGATACTCACAAGAGCCATCGTCTTCTACAGCTGCAATATTATAATTTAAAGCCAGCGTATCCATACATCCAGCAACTGGGTATAGGCAGGAGTTGTTGTCAGCCGTAGCTTCAGCATTAAAGTTCAAGGCAGTCGAATCTGTACATCCAAATACAGGGCCACAACCTTCGCCTCCAAAAGCACCTTCAAAAGGAGCACCACCAGAAATCAACACAACACCATTCACGTCAGTAATCTCCCATGACACTTCTAGTGGCCATGAGCCAGCATCACAAGTTACATCGACACAACCTGCAGAGGAATCGTAACAAACGACTCCAGAACCAGAACTTCCTGATGCAATAGTTAATGAAACTCCATTTACAATTAAAGCAGCTCCATTCCAACCATCACCGTAAGAATCAGACATTGTTACGTTAAGCGTTTCACCAGTCGTACAGTTTCCAGCACAATCGTAACCTGGAGCTGGGCCATCACCGCCACAGTCACCACATTCATCAAATGCAGCACAAGTACCATCATCAAAAATCATTGATGAATCAAAATTACACGCATTTTCATCAGTACAACCACTACACGAACTATTGTCTCCTCCACACTCACCACAATCGTCAAGTTCAGCACATGCACCATTATCGTAAATCGCTTCCGAATCGTAATTACAAGCAGTAACATCCATACATCCGTATTCACTATTCACATCAGCATTGTCATTAATCCAATCCAAAACATGAGAAACTTTAGACCATACACCAGGGTAAATTACTTCTGCACAACCATAACCCCAACTAGTAGCACCAATTAGTAACCATCTAGAATTATCAGAACTTCGAACTACAAGAGGGCCACCAGAATCACCCTGACAAGCATCTTCTCCACCATTTATAAGGTCGCCCGCACATATCATTGAGGCATCAAGAGAAGTGCAAGGGTATTGTCCTGAATTACCATTCTCGTCATTTGCAGAACCACAAGCAACATCATTCTCTACAATAGGAGCTTCTACCATCTGTAAAACATCAGCTAAACCACCACCAGAAGAGGTTGTACCCCAGCCAGTAATAACGGACATAACTCCACCGTCTTGAACACCGGCAGCAATTTCATTTTCATCTATTAGATCTATTTTCTGAATAAATGCACTATACTCAAACTCACCATTGATTTCTACCAAAGCAAAGTCGTATGAATTTCCAGAATAATCTGGATGTACTATAATTTGATTTACAGAATAAGACTCCCCACCTGATGCAAATGATGCTGTTGCGCCACAACGGATATACAAACCACTTGGGCTGTCTCCGTTTACACAGTGTGCTGCGGTTAAAACCCAAGAATCCCCTATAATAGAGCCTCCACAAAAACCGCTGCCATTAGGACTAGAAGTTAAAGCTACTTGCCATGGATAATCTTTGATTTCAACATCTACACCACCCACAACCTTTTGTTGAGCAGAGACATTAAAAGATAAAATAAGAGTGAGCACAAAAGTTAAATTGCGCATGATTTGGAAACAATTAATTGGGGGAGTAAATTTTGTCATGATTTTTTATTTATTTTTTTAAGTTACGACAATTATCTTGCCAAAAAAAATATCATAAAAAAAACCAAACAGATTAATAGAACTAATAACTCAAAAAATAAAGGGAAAATTAAGATTGAATTTGGTCAGATAAAAAGGTTGTGTACTTTTACACTATTAGGAAAAGGGGCTATTTTACATTAAAATTAGTTGCTAAATAGGTCATCTGGTTGTCGATATTCCCAAACCTGTAATATTAAATCTAACAATTGTGTAGCCATTTATGAATTGGAGGGATAAAATTTTTGCCAAACATACAGAAGAAGCATTTGAAATGTTAAGTTTGGAAGTATTTCGTTTTCAAGCACAAAACAATTCTGTCTATAAAAAATACCTTGAATTTTTAAATATTGACGTTGCGAGTATTAAAACACTCAACGCAATACCCTATTTACCCATAGCGCTTTTTAAGTCGCACGAAGTTATTTGCAAGCCTAACAAAAGAGCTGCAACCTACACAAGTAGTGGTACAGGAGGAACGCAAAGCAAACATATCGTTCATGACCTAAGTATCTATGAAGAAAGTTTTATTAGAGGGTTTGAGTTTTTTTACGGTTCAATAAAAGAGTATACCATTTTAGCACTTCTTCCTTCTTACCTGGAAAGAAAAGGTTCGTCTTTACTATATATGTGCGAAAAAATGATCGGTATTTCGGAAAAAAAAGAAAGTGGGTTTTATTTAAATGAGCATGAGTTGCTGTTTGAAACACTTAAAAAATTGGAAAGCAAAAACAGAAAAACACTTCTAATAGGTGTTAGTTTTGGTTTACTCGATTTTACAGATAAGTATAAAATAAAATTGAAAAACACTCTTGTAATGGAAACAGGAGGTATGAAAGGAAGAAGAAAAGAATTAATTAGAGAAGAACTTCACCAAACTTTAGCTAGAGGATTTAACCAAAAAGAAATTCATTCGGAATACGGAATGACCGAGTTGTTGTCTCAAGCCTATTCTAGAGGAAACAAACGATTTGAATGCCCACCTTGGATGCAGGTTTCTTGTAGAGATACCAGCGACCCATTATCGAATGGAAAAAAAAGCGGAGGATTAAATATTATTGATCTAGCAAACGTGTATTCTTGTAGTTTTATTGCCACCCAAGATCTCGGAAAAATATACAGTAATGGGCAATTTGAAGTTTTAGGTAGATTTGATACAAGCGACATTAGAGGATGTAATTTAATGGTCTTGTAAAACAGCTATACGCTCCAATTGTAAATTACACGAATTTTAATAAATAGTAATTCTTTTTTCCTTTTTGAATAAGTACGTATTTGTCGTTTAGTAAATCGCTGTTGGTTAGACGTTTTTCTTCAGAAACTTTTTCTTTGTTTACACTAACGGCATTTGATTTAAGCATTCGTCTGGCCTCTCCGTTTGATGAGAAAACTTCAGATTTTTGAGCTAATAAATCAACAATATTTAAACCTGCTGTAAGTTCTTTCTTGTCAACTTCAAACTGGGGTACACCCTCAAAAATATCGAGTAAATCTCGTTCCTCAATATTTTTCAACTTATCAGAAGTGTTTTTACCAAATAAAATTTCAGATGCATCAACGGCTCTATTGTACGCTTCTTCACTATGCACTCTTATGGTAACATCTTTTCCCAAGGCTTTTTGTAAAACTCTTAAGTGTGGCGCCGCTTCGTGCTCGGCAATTAAAGTGTTTATTTGAGCTTCATCTAAAAGAGTAAATATTTTTATGTAGGTTTTAGCATCTGTGTCAGAAGAGTTTAACCAATATTGATAAAACTTGTAAGGAGAAGTACGTTTAGAATCTAACCATACGTTTCCACCTTCGGTTTTACCGAATTTAGTTCCGTCAGCTTTTTTAATTAAAGGCGTTGTTATGGCAAAAGCTTCACCTCTAGCCTTCCTTCTAATAAGCTCTGTTCCAGTTACTATATTCCCCCATTGGTCTGAACCCCCTAGCTGAAGTTTGCAATTTTTTGCGTTGTACAAATGTAAAAAATCATACCCTTGTACTAACTGATAAGTAAACTCGGTAAATGACATTCCTGTTTCCAATCGAGATTTAACCGAATCTTTAGCCATCATATAATTTACACTTATATGCTTACCAACATCTCTGATAAAATCAAGAAAATTAATTTCCTTAAACCAATCGAAGTTATTGACCATTTCAGCAGAATTTGCGCCACAATCAAAATTTAAAAAACGAGCTAATTGTTCATGAACACAATTTACATTGTAATCTAACACATCGGAAGAAAGCAAGTTTCGCTCTTTAGATTTTCCGGACGGATCGCCTACCATTCCTGTAGCACCACCAACTAGAGCAAAGGGTTTATGACCTGCTCTTTGCAAATGAACTAGGGTCATGATTTGAACCAAAGACCCTATATGAAGAGAATCTGCTGTAGGATCAAATCCTATGTAAGCAGAAGTCATTTCTTTTTCCAATTGCTCTTGGGTTCCTGGCATGATATCGTGAATCATACCTCTCCATTTCATTTCATCTACAAAGTTCATAAAGGGTCCATTTTAGGAAGCGTAAAAATAGGTGTTTTATTCTATTTATAAAACTCTGTATTTATTATCTTTCGGACATGATATTAGTTACAGGAGGTACAGGTTTAGTTGGATCACATTTACTCTACAATCTTTGCAAAAAAGAAAGTAGCATACGTGCAACAAAAAGAGAAAAATCAAATTTAGATTTGGTTAAAAAAGTCTTTGGCTATTATACCGATGACCCATTAAGTCTCTACAATAAAATAGAATGGGTAGAAGCAGATCTACTAGACCTTATTGGATTAGAAGAGGCTTTTAATGGTATTACAAAGGTATACCATTGCGCCGCTTGGGTAAGTTTTACGCCAAAACATAAAGCGAAAATGCTTCAAACTAACATAAGTTCTACAGCCAATATTGTGAACTTATGTTTGCACTATAACATTGAAAAACTCTGCTATGTGTCTTCGGTTGCTGCCATTGGCAAACCGCAATCAAACAAAAGCATAGATGAAACATTAAATTGGAGCGATGGGCCTGAAAATAGCAACTATGCTTTAAGTAAATACAACGCTGAGCTTGAGGTATGGCGTGGTATTGAGGAAGGTCTAAACGCTGTAATTGTAAACCCCGCTATTATTTTAGGCCCTGGAGATTGGAATAAAGGAAGCTCCTTATTGTTTGATCTAATTGCCAAGGGCATGCGATTTTACACCACCGGAACAAATGGCTTTGTAGATGTTAGAGATGTTAGTAATACAATGATCAATCTAATGGAGTCAAACATAAATGGAGAGCGATTCATTTTGTGTTCAGAAAGTATTCCATACAAACAAACCTTCGATTACATTGCTGACGCAATGGGTAAAAAAAGGCCTAGTATAAAAGTTGGTGCGTTTTTAAAAGCTGTTGGATGGAGGTTGGCTAAAATAGCAGCTCTTTTTACTGGAAAAACACCCCTAGTTACAAAAGAAACAATGCAGTCTGGGAGTTCTGTATCCACTTATGAAAATATTAAAATAAAAGAAAAATTGAACTTAAAATTTATTCCTGTTGCGCAAAGCTGTAAAGATTTTTCTGAACTGTATATGAAAGAAGTAACAAACAAATAATAAGAACTACTCCATCATTTGTATGCGAGTTAAAGCAGAATCTAATAGGGATTCCATTTTACGAGGTTCTTTTGCGTAAAAAGTAAAGCTATCTTCAAAATCTTGTAGGCTAAATTCTTTGTCTAAAAATAAACCTGAGTAATAATTTCCCAAACTCAAACTATCTTCACGAACGCCATCTAACATATTTAACTGTGCTGCAGACTCCAACAAATGTACTTGAACTAAAGCCTCAATCATTTGCCCCTCAGTCAAAAAAGTTGAAGGGATATTGGTGTTTTTGTCAGAACAAGAAAATATCGTTGTTAAAAGAACTAAAAAAACTGATTTCTTCATGAACGATCAAATTCTAAACGCATTCCTCTGGTCGTTTCATCAAACACTCCCTGATTGTAAACCAAATTACCATTAACAAAGGTCTTACTTACAGAGGATTTAAAAACGGTACCTTCAAAAGGAGACCAAGCGCATTGGTATAAAATATTTTGTTTTGTTACCGTCCATGGTTTGTAGGGATCTACGACCACCAAATCGGCAAAAAATCCTTCCCGAATAAAACCCCGATCTTTCAGCTGGAAACAATCTGCAGGAGCATGACACATTTTAGTAACAATCCACTCCAAACTCACTTTTCCTTGATGATAAAACTCAAGCATAGCAACCAATGCATGCTGAACCAGTGGACCTCCCGAGGGCGCTTTAAAATAGGTGTTTTGTTTTTCTTCTAGCGTATGAGGTGCGTGGTCTGTTGCAATAATATCTATTCTATCGTCCAATAAAGCAGACCAGATCGCTTCTTTGTCCTTCAGCGATTTTACGGCAGGATTCCACTTTATCAAAGTCCCCTTTTCGTCGTAACTGCGCTCATCAAACCAAAGGTGATGGATGCAAGCTTCGGCTGTAATTTTCTTTTTCTTTAATGGGATGTCATTCCGGAATAAAGCTGTTTCCTTTGCTGTAGAAATGTGTAAAATATGCAATCGAGTATCGTGTTTTTTGGCCAATTCAATAGCCATAGATGATGATTTATAGCAAGCCTCATCATTTCGTATCACAGGATGAAATCGAATGGGTAAATCTTCACCGTACTCGGCTTTCATCTTCGCCGAATTTGTACGGATGGTTTGTTCGTCTTCGCAATGCACAGCAATAAGCATTTTGCACTTAGAAAAAATTGAATTTAACACCTCTTTGTCATCTACCAACATATTCCCTGTAGAGGAGCCCATAAATATTTTAACCCCCGCAACACGTTTGGGATCCGTTTTTAAAACCTCCTCTAAATTCTCGTTTGAGGCGCCCATAAAAAAGGAGTAGTTGGCTAGAGAATCTTTAGCGCCAATAAGGTATTTATCTTCTAATAGTTCTTGACTTAATGCTTGGGGAACGGTGTTTGGCATCTCCATAAAAGAAGTAATTCCACCAGCAACAGCAGCTCGAGCTTCTGTGTAAATCCTACCTTTGTGAGTTAAGCCTGGCTCTCTAAAATGGACCTGATCATCAACAATTCCCGGAAGTAGAAATTTGCCTTCTAAATCTATAACCTGTGCAGCAGCATCACTTATAAAAGGAGCTATTTTTGAAATACGTTGACCTTCAATAAGTAAATCCGCCTTAATTATTGATCCTTCGTTTACAATTTGGGCGTTTTTAAGTAGCTTCTTCATTTGTTGTACTCGACTATTCTTGTTTGTAGCTCACGAAAATACTTTTGAGTTTCATTTGAATAACGCCAAAAAATGCCTCGTAAAATATTGAGGAACTCATTTTAGACTCTCCTTCTGTTCGATCCGTAAAAATAACGGGAACTTCTTTTATCTTGTATCCAAACTTCCAGGCTTTAAACTTCATTTCTATTTGGAAAGCATAGCCTACAAATGTAACGTTAGAGCGTAATACATTTACAATTACATCTCTTCGGTAACATTTAAAACCAGCCGTGGCATCGTTTATTGGCAAACCTGTAATACCTTTTACATAGCGCGATGCAAAATAAGACATCATGACACGACCAATAGGCCAATTAATCACATTAACTAGACCACCTACGTAACGAGAACCGATGGCCATATCATTGCCGTCTACAGCACATGCACTGTACAAGCGAATTAAGTCGTTTGGATTGTGAGAAAAATCACAATCCATTTCTATAAAATAACTGTACTCTCTTTGCAATCCCCAATTAAAGCCGTGAATATAGGCTGTACCCAGGCCCATCTTACCGGTCCTTTCTTCGATGAAAAGCTGGGAGGGAAATTCCTTTTGCAAGTCTTTAACTATAGAAGCAGTTCCATCAGGAGAGCCATCGTCAACGATAAGTACGTGGTAGCTTTTAGGCAAAGAAAAAACGGTGCGAAGCATTTTTTCAACGTTTTCTTTTTCGTTGTAAGTAGGTATTATAACTAGAGAATCTGACATGTTTAGTAAGTTGAAGAGCAAATGTAACGGAATTTTTTTATTTTTTATTTTTTTATGGTCGCGAAAATCATTTTCATTTGAATTAAATTTTCTTTGTAATTCCCTTATATTTAGTAAATTTGCTAAACTTTAAAAACCCCTTCCCATGAAAAAAATTTACCTTTTTAGCATCGCACTTATAGGTGCCTTTACGATGCAAGCACAAGACTGTTCTAACCTCTTTATTTCTGAGTACGTAGAAGGTTGGAGTAACAACAAAGCAATCGAATTGTACAACCCAACCAATGAAACCATAGATTTATCAAACTATGCGCTCTCAAGATGGAGTAATGGAGGAACTACGCCACAGAGAACTGTACTAGAAGGTGCTGTAGCACCAGGTCAAACTTTTGTAGTTGCCATTGACAAAAGAGATCCAAATGGAGAAGGTTTTGAAGCTCCTTTATGGGATGGATGGTACTATTACACAGATAGTGTTTCGGGCTTACCAGACAGTATTTACACTGCAGATGAAGACCTTTTAGGTAAAGTTGATTTGTATATTTGCCCAAATTATGAAGATGGTACCATGTACTATAACGGTAACGATGCTGTAACTTTAGAAGACCCAAGTGGAAATGTTTTTTACGATATGTTTGGAAAAATCGGAGAAGATCCAGGTGACGGATGGGGTGATGAAATGGGCTATATTTGGACTCAAAATAAAACGTTAGTTAGAAAACCATCTGTTAAATCTGGTTTTCTTTACGACCCAATGCAACCTTATACGTTTGACCCTTCAGTTCAGTGGGATTCACTCCCAGCGAATACATTTGCAGGACTAGGTGAACACACTTGTGATTGTGAGTCTACAGTATCTATTAACGAAATTCAAAATTCTGTTTCAATGTATCCAAATCCGAATTCTTCCGGACAACTTACCATTGATGCTAACATCAATTTAACTTCTATTGCTATTTATAACATCCTAGGAGAAAAAGTATTTAGCAAAAATTACGACAATTCATCTATTACAGAAACACTAACCTTAGATGCGTCAATTAAAGGATTGTTCTTTGTTGAAGTTAGACTTCAAAACAAAAAAACCATTCTTAATAAGTTACTTATAAATTAATAAAAAGCCCCTTGTATGGGGCTTTTTTTTTCCTCTCTCATGAAAAAAACCCTCTTCTTGTTAGTCCTAATTTATGGGATCACTCTTCAGGCTCAAGTAACCCTTAAAGGGTATGTTTTTGATAATGCTACAAACGAAACCCTAATTGGAGCTACCATAGTTTCTTCTAATGGAGCTGGTACTGTTACAGACTTTAATGGGTTTTACCAAATCTCTTTACCTCAAGGAAAAACAGAATTGAGTGTATCTTATGTTGGATACGAAGAGTTAAAAAAAACCATTACGCTTTACAGCGATACCGAATTAAACCTATCACTTTCAAGTCAAATTTTAAATGAAGTTGAACTGGTTTCTGACATTGCACGATCTAGAGAAACGCCGGTAGCATTTTCAAACATCAGCCCAAAACAGCTTCAAGAAGAGCTTGCCGGACAAGATATTCCTTTAATTCTCAACAGTACACCAGGAGTTTATGCCACCCAAAGTGGTGGTGGTGACGGGGATGCAAGAATTTCTATTCGTGGTTTTAACCAACGTAACGTTGCTGTTATGGTGGATGGGATTCCCATGAACGATATGGAAAATGGTTGGGTCTACTGGTCAAACTGGTTTGGCTTGGATGTAATGACCAAAACCATACAAGTACAACGTGGCTTAGGAGCCTCTAAACTAGCTATACCAGCAGTTGGAGGTACCATGAATATACTTACCAAAGGAATAGATTCTAAAAAAGGTTTAAAATTTAGTCAAGACGTTGGAAATAACGGTTATCTAAAATCCACGATTGGCTACAACAGCGGAAAACTAAAAAATGGATGGGGCTATTCTTTAGCAGCATCTTACAAAGAAAACAACGGATGGGTCGATCAAACTTGGTCTCAAGGAACATTCTATTACCTCAAAATTCAGAAAAAAATTAAAAACCACCGATTGTCTTTTACCGCTTTCGGGGCACCACAAAGCCATGGGCAACGCTCTTACAAAAAAGCAATTACCTTATATGATAAAAGTTTTGCCGCAGATCTGGGTATAGATACTACAGGCGTAGTAGGTGACTTTGGGCTTCGATACAACGAACATTGGGGAAGATTAAACAGGTACACGGTTAACTTTGATGAGAATGGAAATCCGACCGATACAACTTTTGCGGAAAACGAAATTGTAAATTCCAAAATGAATTACTACCACAAACCTCAAATAAGTTTAAACCATCTTTGGGCGGCTAGTGAAAAACTTGTCGTTTCAAATGTGCTCTACGTTTCGCTGGGTAATGGAGGAGGAACTGGTGCAAATCCTAGTATTTCAGCTGATAATTTTGGTGCTGATAATCAAATTGATTTCCAAAGTATTTACGATAATAATTCGGGTAATACCAGGCATCCTTTCTTAGGAGATCTGTCTATTGATATAAACTACAGCCCAACAGAGCATAAGGCCACTCAATTTATAAGAAGCTCCATAAACAACCACCGTTGGTTTGGTTTGCTGTCAACTTACAATCACGAAACTAGTGAAGAAATTACGCTTTCTGGTGGTATCGACTTAAGACATTATACAGGAGAGCACTATCGAGAAGCATACGACTTATTAGGTGGTGATTATTACGTTGCCAACGACAACGTTGCAGCATCAGATTCATCTGCTATAATTCGTAAAGGAGACAAATTTTCTTACCATAACGATGGTATCGTAAAATGGGCTGGCGTTTTTCAACAAATGGAATACAAAGCTGGAAATTGGACCGCTTTTGTTAATGTCTCCTTATCAAATACGGGTTACAAAAGAATTGACTATTTCAGACCTTTAGATCTTGTTTTAGAAGACACAACCTATGTTCAAGCACTTTCCTATGGTGATACCATTTCCCGAGACGGAGTAAATTATACCGTAGACTCGAAAGAAGCTCGTGCAACTGAAAGCGATTGGAAATGGATTCCGGGCTATACACTAAAAACTGGATTTAACTACAATATTGATGAATACAACAATGCGTTCATGAATATTGGTTATCTAGAAAAAGCACCAAAATTTGGTAATATTTTCGACTTTGACAATCAGCTTTTTGCAAATATTAAAAACGAAGAAGTTTCTGCAATAGAACTAGGACATAGTTATAACAGCCCGAGGTTTAGCACAAATCTTAATCTATACCACACGCAGTGGAAAAACAAACCACAATCGGGTAGTACAATTGTAGACGGAGACCCTGTAAAATACAACATCAACGGAATTAATGCATTGCACCAAGGAATAGAAATAGATGCATCTTTTAAAATAAGTAGAGATCTAACGATCCAGGTTTTAAGTAGTATTGGAAATTGGCGTTGGACTTCTGGAGATACCATTAGAAGTTATGATGACAACAACAATTTATTGGGTGTGGATTACTTTGACGCAACTGGGGTTCATGTAGGAGATGCTGCACAGCTTCAAATTGGATCAAGTATACGATACAGTCCGCTAAAAAATGGCTACATCACACTTAAAGCCATGCACTACGATAACCACTATGCAGATTTTAATCCTTTTGATTTAAGAGGAGGAAACGAAGGAAGAGATTCTTGGAAAATACCCGCATACGAACTCTTTGATATTCATGCAGGATATCGCTTCCAATATCAAAAAGTATTTATTGATCTGAAACTAAACGTACTCAATGTTTTAAATACAGGTTATATCTCAGATGCTTTAAACAACGATCCTTATATATCCGGTAATCAAAATAACTTTGACGCAGGTTCCGCTTCTGTATTCTTCGGAATGGGTAGACGATTTACCACTTCATTTAAACTCTCTTTTTAATAAAAACTCATGAAAAAAACAATCTATTTATTTGCGCTTTATTGTGGTACTTTATTAGCTCAAAGCCCAAGTTATTATGAAAACCTTCAACAATTAACAGGAGATGCGCTTGAAGATGCACTTCATGAGTTGATCAAAGATCACAGTGAGTTTTCATACAGTTCGGCAAAGCAAATTCTAAAAGACAGTGACCAAGATCCGAACAATACAGACAATGTAATATTGGTCTACAAAGAAACCTCTATTCCTAAAAGTAATTTCGCCAGCAACAATCAATCTGATTACTGGAACAGGGAGCACGTTTGGGCAAAATCGCATGGGAATTTTACCAACTATGGCGATCTAGGCGCTTACAGTGATGCACACAACCTAAAACCTTGCGATGCAAGTATAAATTCTGCAAGAGGTTACAAAGATTTCGACAATGGAGGCTCTCAAAATAACGAGGCAACAAATTGTTACGCTACAAATACAACCTGGGAGCCAGGAGACAATGTAAAAGGAGATGTTGCACGAATTATTTTTTACATGCATACGCGTTACAGTGGAAATGGAGAGCCGAACTTAAATATCGTTGACTTTACGCCTACCTTCCCGAACTCTCAAATGGGAAAATTATCTACGCTTTTAGCATGGAACGAGTTAGACCCTGTAGATGCATTTGAAAGAAGAAGAAATGACGTGATTTACGGATGGCAAAACAACAGAAACCCTTTTGTTGATTATCCAGAATTGGCAAACAGAATATGGGGAGAAGCGCAACCAAACAGTGTTCAATTTGTAGATGTAAACCTAGGAAATGCTGCGCCTAATGAAACCGATACACAAACTGTAAATGCAGAAATAATGTACGGAACATCTATGGAATTAGATGTCGTATTGACCTGGGGAACCTCTTGGTACAATTTAGACAATGAAGTTCAAATGACCAATGTAGATAACTTATGGTCAGCTTCAATACCTACTCAAGTTGCAGGAGCAGATGTTAAATATAAAATAGTTGCACAAGCTGGAAGCTATGAAAATACTTTTTATGGAAACTATGAAGTAACCCTTAATCCTTTTCAAGGGCAAATCACAAGCATCCAATCCATACAAGGAACAACGAACGACTCTCCATTTGCTGGACAAACAGTATCCACAACAGGAATAGTAACAGGAACTTTTGGGAACAGTTTTTACATTCAAAATGGTGCAGGAATGCGTTCTGGAATATACGTTTATAATTCTGCCATTTTCCCTGAACTAGGAGACAGTGTAATCGTAACAGGTGAAATAACAGAATACTACGAATTAACTGAATTTGCTTTCCCTGACGATGTCTATATTTTAACCTCTAATAACCCGATACCAGAACCTATAGAAATAAGTACTTCGGAGTTAGCAAACGAAGATTTGGAAGGTGTGTTGGTTAAGGTATCTGACGTTACAGTTACCTACGCTACTTTTAACTTTGATGATTACGGTGCTTGGCGAGTAAATGATGGCTCTGGTGAATGTATAATACATAATACAGAGGGAGCATTTGAATACCCTGCTGTAGTTGGAGAAGAAATTAGCTCAGTTACCGGTATTTGTAGTTTCAATTACGATGAGTGGAAAATTGAACTTCGGATGGAGGATGATGTACAAGGTGGTGAAGGTAGTAACGGTCTTAACATTACAAGTGTAGAGGCGATAAACCAATCAACAATTGTGGTCTTATTTTCCAATCCTGTAGGTAGTGAAAGTGCTGAAAACACAGCTAACTATAGCATCACTAACAATGCAGTAGTTACCAGTGCGGCAAGACACCCATTTCAATCGAACAAAGTTACATTGACGGTGGATAATATGAATGCGGGTAATTATACGCTTACTATTGAGAATGTGCAAGATGAAGAGGGTAATGTGGTTAACGAAAATGAAAACCAATTTAATTATTTGTCTGTTAACGATTCTAAAAATACGCATCTTACAATATATCCTAACCCATCAAACGGAATCATTAGCATTGATGGATTAGAAAAAGGAGCTACTTTTGAGGTTTGCAA
>Ga0257120_1001681_pt1 | contig 14232 bp, 12 predicted proteins | sample SI106_10metaG_FD_190153 | JGI IMG/M metagenome (GOLD analysis project Ga0257120, IMG submission 190153) | Marine microbial communities from Saanich Inlet, British Columbia, Canada - SI106_10 | ecosystem: Environmental > Aquatic > Marine > Inlet | place: Canada: British Columbia | collected... | reverse complement strand
ATACAAAGAACTTGTAGGGAATAAGCGAGATATGACCAGCTTCATTGCTTCTAAAATAAACATTCAAGAAGTACTTGTAAATTCTGCTAAAAAGTGGGATGGAGGTTACGTGATGTGCGGACTAACAGGACATGGAGATGCTTTTGCATTAAGAGATCCTTCAGGAATTAGACCAGGTTTTTATTACAGAGATGAAGAGGTTGTTGTTGTCGCTTCAGAGCGTGCCGTAATTCAAACCGCTATGAATGTGCCTGCAGATGCTGTTGCAGAAATTACTCCCGGGCATGCTTTAATTATTAAAAAAGATGGGCGCGTAAGTATGGATATGGTTCGGGAACCCTTGCAAAATAAAGCCTGTTCTTTTGAGCGAATTTACTTTTCTAGAGGCAATGATGCTGAAATCTACAAAGAACGTAAAGAATTAGGCAATTTGTTATGCTCTAAAGTAATGGATAGTATTGGTGGAGACTTAAAAAACACTGTATTTTCTTTTATTCCAAACACAGCCGAGACCTCTTTTTATGGTATGGTGAAGGGACTTGAGCTTTTGTATAAAGACAAGCAAGCCCAAATGGTATTAGCCTTAGGAGAAAACCCTTCCATCGAACAGATAAAGGAGATTTTCTCAGTGAGTCCTCGAATTGAGAAAATTGCGATTAAAGACGCTAAATTAAGAACATTTATTACTGATGATAGCAATAGAGATAGTCTTGTAGGGCATGTTTATGATATTACTTACGGGCAAGTTAGTAAAGAGGATAATTTAGTTATTATTGACGACAGTATAGTCAGAGGAACTACCTTAAAGAAAAGTATCCTTCGTATACTTGATAGGTTAAACCCAAAAAAAATCATAGTTGTTTCGTCTGCGCCTCAAATTCGTTATCCAGATTGTTACGGTATTGACATGGCTCGTTTGGGCGATTTTATAGCTTTTAGAGCTGCTGTAGCACTTCTGAAAGATAGAGGTATGGAGTCTGTAATAATGGAAGTTTACGAAAAATGCAAAGCACAGCAGACTTTTCCTAATGGTGAAGATGTAAATTTTGTCAAAGCAATATACAAACCTTTTACTCCAGAAGAAATTTCTGATAAATGCGTTCAATTACTCAGACCTGAAGATATTAAAGCAGATGTTGAGATCATTTTTCAGGGTATAGATGAGTTGCATAAAGCCTGCCCTAATCACAAAGGAGATTGGTATTTTACTGGAGATTACCCAACGGCTGGTGGGTATAGAGTTGTAAATAAAGCTTTTATGTACTATGTGGATGGCAATTCAAAAAGAGCCTACTAATTTTAACAGATCGTTATATCTAAAATCTTCTAAAGTGATTCTCTTTTCGAATCAAGATTTCCTACATATTTAAATTTAGAATTACTGAACGATCTTATTTTAACAAAAAAAATTGTTTATTTACCTTTAAGCCCTAGACTATTTTAGCACTTCAAAAAGAATTTCCATGAAAAATACTTGCTTCTTATTTAGTTTGTTTCTTAGCCTTTATGGTATAGCACAAGACAATGATAAAGTCAACAAAAAAGCAGTAAAACGTCTAAGGTCAGACCTAACAATATTAGCCAGTGACCAGATGAAAGGACGCGAGCCAGGAACAATGGGTGAGATTAAGGCGAGAGATTACATTTCGGAAAGAATGAAAGAAATAGGATTAGAACCTAAAGGATCCAATGGTTTTGTACAAGCATTTCCTTATTTCGAAAATGTGAAGCAAGGAGCCAATCAAACCAAATTGAGCCTTAACAACAAACCCATGAAGTTATATCAGGACTTTTATCCTGTTAGCTTATCATCCAATGGCATGCTTAGCGATGTACCCGTAATTTCTGTTTTGAATGGAATTCACTCGCCTAATTTTTCTTATTCGGATTACGACAATTTAGATATTGATGTGAACGGTTACATTGTTCAGCTTGACCTCTATACTCCAAGTACTATTGATTTTGAAGTGCCAGAATTAGTGAGCCGAGTTATTGAAGCTCGAGATCGAGGCGCAGTTGCTTTGCTTTTGTACAGTTCTCAAAAAGAGTTTCAATTACCCGCAATTAATTTTAAAAGAATTCAATCCATAGGAATTCCTGTTTTAGTTCTTAGAAACTCAATTTTCACAAAAGTACCAGCTAACTTCATCGAAAATGCCACTTTATCTGTAAGTCAGTATGAAGTTACAGAGATGGCTCATAATGTAATTGGTTTTATTGATAATGATGCAGAAACCACGGTAGTTATAAGTGGCCATTACGATCATTTAGGTTACGGCGGAGAAGGCTCCATGTACAAAGGTCCTCGTAAAATACATAATGGAGCTGACGATAATGCCAGCGGAACTGCGGGAGTTCTTGAACTCGCACATTACTTTAAAAACAATAAAATTACAGAGCAAAATAATTTTTTGTTTATCGCATTTTCAGCTGAAGAAAAAGGACTTTTGGGCTCTAACTATTTTGTAAAAAACCCAACATTTGCTCTGGATAAATTTAACTTCGTTATTAATATGGATATGATAGGTCGTATGGAACAAGGCATGCCTTTAACTATTGAAGGTATAGGTAGTTCTCTAGTTTGGGAGCCTTCAATTATAGGTTTAGCCTGGCAAACGTTTCCTCTTACTTTAAAAAGTCGAGAAGACGGCCCATCTGATCATGCTCCGTTTTATGCTGTTGGCATACCCGCGCTTCATTTTTGGACAGGCAAGCATGATGATTACCATAAACCTAGTGACGATGTTGAAAAGATTAACTTTGAAGCTGAATCTAAAATTATTTCATTTATTGAAATGTTTGTAATGTCAATGGATGAAAAGGGTAAAGTGGATATACATAAGAGAGAAAATAAATGATGTCAAATAAAAAAATAGCAGTTTTAGGTGGAGGAAGCTGGGCTACTGCAATCGTTAGTATTTTATCTACTAATGTTGACGAACTAGTCTGGTGCATGCGAAATGAGTCTGCAGTTCAGCATATTAAACAAACACAACACAATCCTAACTATTTAGTTGGTGTTTCAATTAATACCGATAAAGTAAGCGTAAGCTCAGATTTTAAGACAACATGTGAGCATGCAGATGTAATTATTTTAGCAATACCATCCGCTTTTTTACACGCTGCTCTTGATGCTTTAGATCTAGATTTGAGTAAAAAAATATTTTTCTCTGCGGTGAAGGGAATTATTCCGGAATACAATCAAATTGTCGGAGAATACATTCAAAATCAATACAAAGTACCTTTACATCAAATTGGTGTTATTACGGGTCCTAGCCATGCCGAAGAGGTTGCTTTAGAGCGCCTATCGTACCTCACTGTAGCATGCCAAGATAATTTAGTTGCAGAGTTTATGTCAAATCAGTTAAGGTGTAACTTCATTAAAGTAATCACATCAGATGATATTTACGGCACAGAATATTCAGCTGTCTTAAAGAATGTTGTTGCAGTTGCTGCTGGTATAGCTCATGGATTAGGTTATGGAGATAATTTTTTATCTGTATTAATTTCTAACGCTATTCGAGAAATTCAACGTTTTTTAGATGTTGTTCATCCCATTAATAGAGACATAAAAGACTCGGCCTATCTAGGAGACTTATTGGTTACGGCATATTCGAAATTTAGTAGAAACAGAACTTTTGGTACTTATATTGGAAAAGGGTATTCTGTTAGGGCTGCACAGTTGGATATGAATATGATAGCAGAAGGTTATTACGCAGTGAAATCTATACATGAAATAAATAAGGAGCATGGAGTTTTGATGCCAATTACAGATGCTGTGTATCATATCGTTTATGAAAAAACCTCGCCTCGCTTTGAATTTAAGCAACTTTCAGATCAATTAGATTAATTATTTCTTCAACTGAAGCATATGATTGTATTAAAAATTCTTAAAGAAAGTTTCCGTTTTGCCATTCAAGCCTTGGTCGGAAATAAACTTCGTACCCTACTTTCTTTACTTGGTGTTACCATTGGAATTTTTGCTATTGTATCTGTTTTTGCTGTGGTAGATTCTCTAGAAAAAAACATTCGAAGCAGTGTTGAGTCTTTAGGCGACAATATTGTATTTGTAACGAAATGGCCTTGGGCTATGGGAGGTGAATATCCTTGGTGGAAGTACTACCAGAGGCCGGTACCCACCTTAACTGAATTAGCTTTTCTAGAGCAAAGATTAGAGAAGGCTTCCGCTGTTTCCTTTGTTGCTAAAGCCGGAAATAAAACTGCAAAATTTGAATCGAACGATGTTGCAGGGATAGGTGTATCTGCCGTTTCTCACGGATATCAGGATGTGTATGGGTTTGAGCTTTCTTCTGGGAGGTATTTTTCTCTTCAGGAATCTTCTTCGGGTAAGCCTGTGGCAATTATAGGTGCTACTATTTCTGAAACACTTTTTGAGGGAGAAAATCCTTTAGGTAAATATCTAAAGTTTATGGGCCAAAAAGCGTTAGTTATTGGTGTTTTTGAAAAAGCAGGAGACAGTATTATTGGAAGTAGCGATGATGACAATATTGTTATTCCGGTTAAGTTTGCGCGTAATTTTATTCGTTTAAATAGTGAGTCTACCAACCCAATGTTTATGGTAAAGGCAAAACAAGCAGTAAGTAACGCAGAGCTCAAAGATGATTTAACAAGAGTTATGCGAGCTGTTAGACGTTTGGCTCCAAAATCTGACGATGATTTTGCACTAAACGAAACAAGTATTATATCAAAAGGCATAGATTTGATGTTTAGTGTAATCGATTTAGCAGGAATTATTATTGGAGGCTTTTCTTTATTGGTTGGTGGTTTTGGAATTGCCAATATTATGTTTGTATCTGTAAAGGAACGAACGAATATAATTGGAATCCAAAAAGCTATTGGGGCAAAGAACTATTTTATTTTGCTACAATTTTTGTTTGAAGCCATCTTACTTTGTTTGATAGGTGGGATTATAGGATTACTTATTGTTTACTTCGGAACAGTAGTCGCGGGTTATTATTTTGATTTTGACGTTTCTTTATCAACTAAAAATATAGTAACTGGCTTATGGGTTTCTGTTTTAATAGGAGTCATTTCAGGTCTCATTCCAGCGGTTTCAGCTTCTAGATTAGATCCTGTAGAAGCCATTCGTTCTGGTCAGTAGTTTTTTAATGAACAGTATTTGATTGCTTTTTTTTAAAGTAAATGGGTTGCTTTTATGAAAGTAAATTCAATTGATGTTCAATAACCTCGTATACTTTGTTCAGCTCTTTTTCGGTTATACAGTACGGTGGTATCATATAGATTACGTTACCAAGAGGCCTTAGCAACACTCCTTGTTCAAGAAACGCATTGTACAAACCCTGTCTGATTGAACTTGCATAGCCAGATGAGTCAACCTTTAATTCTATTGCTATTATTGTTCCTGTACATCGGACGTCTAAGAGTACTTTAAGGGTCTTTATTTTAGTTGCAAAAGATTTATGTCTGGCTGAAATATTCTTAATAGCACTCTGACATTCTTCCTTTTCTAAAAGCTCCAAACTCGCAATGGCTGCCACACATCCAATTGGATTTCCAGTAAATGAGTGGCCATGTAAAAACGCTTTTTGAATGTCATCTCCCAAAAAGGCATCGTAAATATTCTTTGTGCAAGTTGTTAATGATAGAGGTAGTGTTCCACCAGATAAACCTTTAGACATACACATGAAATCAGGCTCAGCTTCAATTTGATTTACCGCAAAAGTTGTTCCTGTTCGTCCAAATCCAGTCATTACTTCATCTGCGATACATAAAACCCCCGCCTCTTTACATATTTGTATGAGTTTGTTTAAGGTTTCTGCTTTATACATTCGCATCCCTGCTGCACCTTGAACAAGGGGTTCAAATATGAAAGCTGCAACATCGCCTTTTGACAGTTCATCTTTCAAACAATCAATACAATCTTTTTCATTTTTTGGAAAAGGTATGTGAGCTGTTTCAAAGAGTAAATCAGAAAATGGGGCAGAAAAAATACTTCTCGCACCGGCAGACATAGCTCCAAAAGTTTCGCCATGATAAGCTCCATCAATTGCGACAAATCGAGTTCTGTTCTCCTTTTTATTCTTCCAGTATTGCACACTCATTTTTAGTGCAATTTCTACTGCTGAAGATCCGTCACCTGAGAAAAAGAATTTACCTTGGTTTTTTGGCAAATGTTTCGAAAGTTTTTCGCACAATTCTACCGCCGGTTTGTGTGTAAAACCTGCAAAAACGACATGCTCTAGTTCCAGCATTTGAGCGTGTACTTTTTCCGCAATATAAGGGTTGCTGTGTCCATGAAGATTCACCCACCATGATGAAATGGCGTCAATGTATTCATTTCCTTTCTCATCTATTAGTAGGGTAGCTCTTCCTTTTACGATTGGAATAGCGTCTCCAGCAGTTTTCATTTGAGTAAAAGGGTGCCATATATATTTTTGATCTTTTTCGACTAGACTCATCCTTTATTTAGATTTCTGCGTTCAGTAATTTTTACTATAAATATAGAGGGTAAGCCCTCATTTTTGATCTTCGTATTTTGAGCTAAATTAATTCATTCTTCAAATTTTGAGCAACGGAATTAATAGTAGATTTATTTAAATCAGTTAACTCAGCTATTCTACCTAGAATATCAATACCACTCATTTTAGAGATGATCGCTTCTGTGTCTTTATTTTCATCTCCGTTAAATAAAATTCCTTTGATTTGAATATTTCTTTGTTTCAGAATCTCAATGCTCATCAGAGTGTGATTAATACTGCCTAAATAGTGCCGAGAAACTAAAATTACTTCACATCTAAGCATTTCAATTAGGTTAAGAATGGTCTCTTTATCGTTTAATGGAACTAGTAAACCTCCAGCACCTTCAATAACCAAATGATTGTTGGTTAAGGGTGCTTTCATAGAAGAAATATCGATATGTACTTTATCTTTTTCTGCAGCGGCATGCGGAGACATTGGCTCGTTTAATCGAAAGGCTTCTTCATGAAACTTAGATTGATTATTGGAGATAAGACTTTTAACTTTCATGCTGTCACTTTGGTCCAATTCACCTGCTTGAACTGGTTTCCAATAATCAGCTTCTAAGGCTTGGGTTATAATTGCTGATGCAATTGTTTTACCAACTTCTGTTCCAATTCCTGTTACAAAGTATGTTTTCATGAAATGAGTTCTTCTAAACTTTTTACACATGTTTTAATTTCCTCCTCTGTATTAAAGGAGTGTATGCATATTCGTATTCGTTCCTTTCCTTCTTCTACTGTAGGGTGAAGAATTGCTTTAATATTAAATCCTTTTAATTCTAATTGGTGTTCTATTTTTTTAACCGCTCTATTTCCCGGAACTAGTATGCATTGTATAGGGCTAGAACTCGGTATTAGTTGAGCTGATAGTTTTTTTAACGCTAGTGCTTTAAAGAGGTTTATATTTAGGTGTAATTGCGCAATATTCTCTGAAGTTGATTTTAATTTATGATATGCGCTCTCTATAGCGCACAAGCTCTGTTCTGCAAGCGCTGTTGTATATATAAATGAGCGAGAAAAGTTGACTAAGTACTGCTTTAACTTTTCAGAACCTAGTACAATTGCCCCGTGGCAACCCATTGCTTTTCCAAAGGTATGAATCCGTGCAAATATTTTTGTCTCCAAGTTTAGACTTTGTGCTAATCCCTCTCCATTTGCTCCAATAACACCAGTTGCGTGTGCTTCGTCTAGGATTAGCTCTGCATTGTATTTTTCACAAACTTCCAGTATATCTTTAAGTGCTGCCAGGTCTCCATCCATCGAATAAACAGATTCTATCGCAACAAGAATAGTTCCTGTGGCTTGTTTAAGTTTTTTTTCTAAGGCTTTTGCGTTATTGTGCTCAAATGCAAAAGAACGTGCATTGGATAGTCGTATTCCATCTCGAATACTTGCATGAATATATTGGTCGTATATAAGAGTATCGCCCTTATCTAAAAGGCAAGAAAATAAGCCAATATTCGCATCGTATCCCGAGTTATAAATCAATCCTGCGTCTGCATTATGGAATTTCGCAATCGTTGCTTCTAGCTTTTCAAATTGCTCAGAATTTCCGCTAATCAGTCTTGAGCCTGTTGCACCAAAATGGATGCTTTTTTTTACTTTTAAAGATTGTGAAAACCCAAGATAATCATTTGAACAAAAGTCTGTGAGGTTTTTGCTCGAAGGCAATTTCCTCAAACTATTAGACAAAGTTCGATCTTTGAGCTTTTTGCTCATTTTTGCGTCTATTTTTAATTTTTTAAACATGATGTAAATATAGTATTGATACTATTATTTTTGTGAGGCTTATCAAATAATTTGTTTTTTTAGTAAAAGCAATCCAATTATTCATCTTAGGAATAGCACATTAATTGCAATAAAGCAGTCAATTTTATCAAAAAAAAAGAGTCCCAATTGGGACTCTTAAATATAGGGTTGCACTAGCAAATCTAATCGACTAATACGATAATTTTGTTGTTTTGAGTTTCTACAACACCACCATTCACCTCAAAAGATTCTTTTTTACCATTTTCTAGAGCAATGGTTATTTTGCCTCCAGATAGTGTTGCAATAATCGGGGCGTGATTGTTTAAGATTTCAAAACTACCGTCCGAACCCGGAAGCTCAATAGATAGTATGTCGCCTGAGAATAGCTCTTGGTCTGGTGTGATAATATCAACTAACATATTGCGTAGATTAAGCTTTAGCTTCAGCTAAAATTTTAGCACCTTTTTCAATTGCTTCTTCGATGTTTCCAACAAGGTTAAATGCTGCTTCTGGGAGGTGATCTAACTCACCATCAAGAATCATGTTAAAGCCTTTAATAGTATCTTCTATACTTACAAGAACTCCTGGAAGACCAGTAAATTGTTCTGCTACGTGGAATGGTTGAGACAAGAAACGTTGTACACGACGTGCGCGTAATACGGCTTGTTTGTCTTCCTCAGACAATTCGTCCATTCCTAAAATTGCAATAATATCTTGTAGCTCTTTGTAACGTTGTAAAATTTCTTTTACATCCTGAGCACATTTGTAGTGTTTCTCTCCCAATACTTCTGGATTTAAAATACGAGAAGTAGAATCTAAAGGATCTACCGCAGGGTAAATACCTAATTCAGCAATCTTACGAGACAATACTGTAGTAGCATCCAAGTGCGCAAAAGTTGTTGCTGGAGCTGGATCTGTAAGGTCATCGGCAGGTACGTATACCGCTTGTACCGATGTAATAGAACCGTTTTTAGTAGAAGTGATACGTTCTTGCATCATTCCCATTTCTGTAGCAAGTGTTGGTTGGTAACCAACGGCAGAAGGCATACGACCTAGTAGGGCAGATACTTCAGAACCAGCTTGTGTGAAACGGAAAATATTATCGATAAAGAATAAGATGTCACGACCAGCGCCATCTCCCTCACCATCACGGTAATATTCTGCTAATGTTAATCCAGAAAGCGCCACACGTGCACGTGCTCCTGGAGATTCATTCATTTGACCGAACACTAAAGTAGCTTGAGAATTAATCAATTCTTTGTGATCTACTTTCGTAAGATCCCAGCCGCCTTTTTCCATGTCCTCTTCAAAGTCTTTACCGTATTTGATAACTCCTGATTCGATCATCTCACGTAGTAAATCGTTCCCTTCACGAGTACGTTCACCAACACCAGCAAATACAGAAATACCATCATGTCCTTTGGCAATGTTGTTAATCAACTCCATAATCAGTACAGTTTTACCTACACCAGCACCACCGAAGAGACCAATTTTACCACCTTTTGAGTAGGGCTCAACTAAGTCAATTACTTTAATACCTGTAAATAAGACCTCTGATGATGTAGACAAATCTTCAAATTTAGGAGCATCACGGTGGATTGGGTATCCACTTTCTTTACTTAGTGGTTTAATACCGTCAATTGCATCTCCTACTACATTGAATAAACGTCCTTTAATCTCTTCACCAACAGGCATTAAAATAGGAGATCCAGAAGCAACAACTTCCATACCTCTACTCAACCCATCCGTTGAATCCATAGAAATGGAACGAACAGTGTCTTCACCAATGTGTTGTTGACATTCTAAAATTACTTTTGAACCATTTTTTTTAGTGATTTCAAGAGCATCATAAATGTTTGGTAAGTCAGCTACACTACTGTCGAACTTAATGTCGACAACGGGTCCAATTACTTGGGCGATTTTTCCGATATTTTTTGACATCGTAAAATTTATTTTTGTTGAAAATGAATAACGTCTTTTAAGGCTGCAAATTTACTGATTTTTATTTAATTAGATAATAGTGTGCTCTTTTTTTATTTTGTTAATTTTGTAGTTGATTGTGTGTTTAAGATATTAACGCCTTTTATTACACACACTAATGCTCAATAATTCGATTTGTGAAAATATACCATAGTTTAGAAGAGTTCGGAAAAGTGAAAAATGCGGTGGTTACCACGGGTACTTTTGATGGCGTTCATGTTGGGCACATTAAAATTCTTGAAAGGTTAAAGGAAATTGCAGATTCGGTAGATGGTGAAACCGTACTCTTAACTTTTTTCCCTCATCCACGCATGGTTTTGTTTTCCGATAACGATTTAAAGTTAATTACGTCACAACACGAAAAAATTGATCTGTTACGAAAAGCTGGAGTCGACCACTTAATTATTCATCCTTTTTCTAAAGTCTTTTCACGTTTATCTTCTGTAGAGTTTGTTAGAGATGTATTGGTCAACAAAATTGGTACGTCTAGATTGGTTATAGGTTACAATCATCATTTTGGTAGGAATAGAGAGGGCAGTTTTGAGCACCTTAAAGAGTACGGTCCTGTATACGGATTTCAAGTTGAAGAAATTTGCGCTCAAGATGTTGATGCTGTTTCAGTGAGCTCAACTAAGATTCGTAAAGCGCTTGAGTCAGGAGACTTAAAGACAGCGAAAGTGTACTTAGGCCATCAATTTCAGTTATCAGGCAGAGTAGTTGCGGGAGAAAATTTGGGAAATAAAATAGGTTTTCCAACAGCTAATATTCAAGTTCTCGATGCCCACAAATTAATCCCTGCAAACGGTGTTTACGCTGTTCGAGTTATGGTTCGTGAAAAAGAGTATTTAGGAATGTTAAATATTGGAAATAGGCCAACCGTTAAAGGTATTTCAGAAACAATCGAAGTTCATATTATCAATTTTAACGCATCTATTTATGGAGAAGAAATAACCGTGGTTTTTGAAGGATGGATCAGAAAGGAGCAGAAATTTAAAAATATAGAAGCTCTGCAATGTCAGCTCCTTAAAGACAAACAAATTGTACTCGGCAAATGAAAACGCTCCTGTTGTTTTTAACGCTCTCTTCTGTCCTGATTGCTCAAGAAGATCATGTTTATAAAGATCTAAGTTCAGCATTAAAAAATCCGCAACAAGTGTATCATCTTAAATTAAGAAGAAAGTCCTTAACCCAATTTCCGCAAGAGCTCAGCTCTTTCCCAAATTTAAAGGTACTCGATTTAAGTAAAAACAAAATAACAACAATTCCAGACTCCTTAGCCTTCCTCTCTAATCTTATAAAACTTAATTTGAGTAAAAATCAAATCGAATTTATACCAGAGTCCATATACGAATTAACCGATTTAGAGGAGTTAGATCTTTGGGATAATTTTATAGAAGTTCTACCCAGATCGCTAGAAAATTTGAAAAACCTAAACCTCATAGATATTAGAGGAGTAGCGCTTTCACATAAAAAAAACACTAAATACGTTTCCATGTTAAAGGGTGTTAACGTTCTTATGAGCCCTCCATGCGATTGCCAAGAAAGGTGACGTTAAAATGTTGTAAATAACTCTCAAATTTTATTTTTAACATAAGTCACTATCATCTGATCAACAATTTCATGGTAAACAGCTAATTGGTGGTTTAAGCAGGAAACGCTGTCTTTGTTTATCTTAATGTCTTGACGAAAACTTAGCTTTTTGTCGCCAATATATTTTAGTGTGGCTTCTTTAATTCCCCAAAGTTTACAGGCCAAAATTGCCGATGGGTTTTTTAAAAATAAATTGTACTCGTCTGCAGACAAAACTCTTGAGATAATAGATTGCATCTTTTCTTGAGGAAGTTCAATGTCAAGCCCAATATTTTCTTTACCAAACACAATGGCTATATAATTGTTGCTGTGAGAGATTGAAATATGAGGTACCTCATTGATAAAAGGTTTTCCAGAATTAAGGTGTTGCAATATCAGTTTGTCGGAAAAAATAGTTTTTAAGGCGAGTCTACAGGCTAAAAACTCCACTTTTCTTTTTTCAGTTTTAAGAACCCTAAACTCATTTTGTTCCTCTTTTGCTAAATGGACTTTTGGGGTCAAGTCTTTTGAGCAAGAAGTAACCTGCCATACATATAAATGGTTGTCTTTTATTTTCTTATAAAGCAGCTCTTTCATTCTGGGTGTAAAGATATCATTCTTGTTAATTTACAGTCGATTTTTTATAAATTTACGTTTGTTATTACTGAAAGATATTCTAAAAAACCCTTAATAGGGACTCTGGTATTGCGCAATATTTGATGTTTACTTTTGCTGTAGCAAAATGAGAGTATTGTTGTATATTTGCAAACTATAAGTTTTACAAAAGATAATTACATACGATTATGAGCGCAACGCATTACAAAGTTAAAGACATTTCCTTAGCAGATTGGGGAAGAAAAGAAATTCGTTTGGCTGAGGCAGAAATGCCCGGTTTGATGTCACTTCGAGAAGAATACGGAGATACGCAACCTCTTAAAGGAGCTCGCATAGCTGGATGTTTGCACATGACAATTCAAACAGCTGTTTTAATTGAAACTCTTGTTGCTTTGGGTGCGGACGTAACGTGGTCTTCCTGCAATATTTTTTCTACTCAAGATCATGCTGCAGCGGCAATTGCTGCTGCCGGAATTTCTGTTTTTGCATGGAAAGGAATGAATGATGAAGAATTTGACTGGTGTATTGAGCAAACGCTCCATTCTTTTAAAGATGGCAAAGCGCTTAATCTAATACTTGACGATGGAGGTGATTTAACCAACATGGTTTTTGATAGATTTCCAGAATTAGTTGCCGACATAAAAGGTCTTTCTGAGGAAACAACAACAGGAGTTCACCGTTTGTATGCCAGAGAAAAAAATGGAACCCTTGTTATGCCAGCCATCAATATAAACGATTCTGTAACAAAATCGAAGTTTGATAATAAATACGGATGTAGAGAATCTTTAGTTGATGGGATTCGTAGAGCAACTGATGTAATGATTGCAGGAAAAGTTGCTGTTGTTGCTGGTTATGGTGATGTTGGTAAAGGTTCTGCTCAGTCACTTCAAGCAGCTGGAGCTAGAGTAATTGTAACAGAAATTGACCCTATTTGTGCTTTACAGGCTGCTATGGAAGGTTTTGAGGTAAAGAGAATGAATGATGCTGTTAAAGAAGCCGATATTGTTGTAACAACAACTGGAAATAAAGATATCATTGTAGGGCATCACTTTGAGGCAATGAAGGACAAGACAATAGTTTGTAATATTGGTCACTTTGACAATGAAATTGATGTAAGCTGGTTGAATACTAATCACGGAGCGTCTAAAGTTGAAATTAAGCCACAAGTAGATCAATATACAATTGATGGTAAAGACATTATCTTATTAGCCGAAGGTCGACTTGTAAACTTGGGTTGTGCAACAGGGCACCCTTCTTTTGTGATGTCGAATTCATTCGCAAACCAAACATTGGCTCAGTTAGAGCTTTGGTTAGATTCCGATAAGTATGAAAATCAAGTTTATACCTTACCTAAGCATTTAGATGAGAAAGTAGCGCGTTTACACTTAGCTAAATTGGGCGTAGTTTTAGATGTTTTGAGTACTGATCAGGCCGACTACATAAGTGTTTCCGTATCGGGTCCATACAAGCCCGAATATTACCGTTACTAGTTTAAATTACTAGTATAGTATCAAAAAAAAGGCACCCTCAAGGGTGCCTTTTTTTGTTCTGTATTACATCAATTTTAGTTGTAAATTCTAAGTTTCACTCCGTCAAAACTGGTTCTGTACCTATGTAATGCATACCTTGCTGGTCCTTGCGTAACAGCTCCGTCGAATATAAAATATTCCGAATCGCAACAAAAGCAAGCCAATGTGTTGAGACCGTCCTCTTTAATGTAAACTTGTTCGCAACTGTTTAACGGTTCATGAGTACATGCTCTGTCGTAGGCAATATAGTTGTCGAAGTAATCATGGAAGATGAGGATTCCATTTACCCA
>Ga0257120_1001673_pt1 | contig 14256 bp, 9 predicted proteins | sample SI106_10metaG_FD_190153 | JGI IMG/M metagenome (GOLD analysis project Ga0257120, IMG submission 190153) | Marine microbial communities from Saanich Inlet, British Columbia, Canada - SI106_10 | ecosystem: Environmental > Aquatic > Marine > Inlet | place: Canada: British Columbia | collected... | reverse complement strand
TTTGCCACACCTAGCAATTCTGGTCAGACAAAACAGTTTCAAATGGCAACAGGAATGGTGATTACCATTTTAATTCCTAAAGTATTTATTTTAATAATCTTATTTGGTGAAGACATAGTTCGTTTGGTTCAAAAAATTATTTCATGGCTTGGTACTAATCCCACCCAATCCATTTCAGGAAGACGTAAATTTATTTCACAAATGGCACTGGGGTTGGCAGCAATACCATTTGCTTCATTTTTATATGGAATCATACAAGGGCGCTATAATTATAAAGTTTTAAAATATCAACTATCTTTTAAAGACTTACCAGATGCTTTTGATGGATTTACCATTACCCAAATTTCAGACATTCATTCAGGAAGTTTTACCAATAAGGAGAAGGTACAATATGGTGTAGATATGATTAATGATCAGCATTCAGACTTGTTATTATTTACAGGAGACATTGTAAATAATAAAGCAAGTGAAATGGATAATTGGATTGATATGTTTGGGACTCTAAATGCACCTTATGGTAAATATGCTGTTTTAGGAAATCATGATTATGCAGAATATATTCGAGGAATAAGCAAAGAAGAAAAAGAAGTTCAATTTGAAGAAATAAAAAAGATTCATCCAAAAATAGGTTTTGATTTATTGTGCAATGAACATCGATATATTGAAAAAGATGGTCAAAAAATTGCATTAGTAGGTGTAGAAAATTGGGGGAAAAGTTTTAAACAAGCAGGAGATCTTTCTAAAGCATCTGAGGGAGTAAACAAAAATGATTTTAAAATTCTAATGTCTCATGATCCATCACATTGGGAGGCAGAAGTTAAGCAAGATGATTTAAACTATCACTTAACATTAAGTGGCCATACACATGGTTTACAAATGGGAATTGAAATTCCGGGGTGGTTTAAATGGAGTCCTTCAAAATATGTATACAAGCAATGGGCAGGTTTGTATGAAGAGTATGGTAGATATATAAATGTAAACAGAGGTTTTGGCTATCATGCGTTCCCTGGAAGGGTAGGTATTTGGCCAGAAATTACTGTAATTGAGCTTAAAAAAGGGTGATAATCAGGTGAATTCATTAGAAATGTTATATTTGTATATAAGAAAACGCAGTTAATTGCGTTTCTACCCTAAGAAAAATGATTAAAAATGACAAAGTTTGGTGAATTAATTAGTGCTGAAGAACCTGTTTTAATAGATTTCTATTTTGATTGGGAAGATGCTGACAATAATTTAGATACTTTACGAGATGTTGCTGCTGCTCTAGGAGATAAAGCAAAGGTAATTAAGATAGACATCAAAAAGAACGAGCCATTAGCTGAAGCGCTTCGCGTGAAAGGAAATCCTACTTTCATGATTTATAAAGATGGTGAAATGAAATGGAGACAAACCGGAGAGCAAGATGCCAATACTTTAATTGGTTTGGTTCAGCAGTATCTCTAAATAATCGCTTTAAATAGATATCCTTTTTGGCTAAAGTGATCAAGTATTCTAGGTAGTGCAAAGTAGATTTTATCTTTGGCTTTTTCACTATCATGCATTACAATAATACTTCCATTGGTTGTGTTTTTAAGAACATTTTCTAGACACTTTTCAGGAGATATAGACCTGTCAAAATCGCCGCTAAGCACATCCCACATTATAATTTTATAGCCTTCTTGTTGCAATAATCTTGCTTGTGATGATTTTAACCTTCCGTAAGGGGGTCTAAATAATTTACTAACAATGTAAGCAGATGCTTGTTGAATATTTTCAATATAGCGAGTGTTTTTAGTTAGTAAACCATTGAGATGATTAAAGGTATGATTGCCTATAGAATGGCCTTCTTCTTGTATTTTATGATAGATATTTTGGTGTTTTTTTACATTTTTTCCAATACAAAAAAAAGTAGCTTTTGCCTGGTGTTTCTTTAATTCTTCTAACACAAAATTTGTTACTTCTAGCGTAGGACCATCGTCAAAAGTTAGATAAATTTCTTTTGGAACAGAAGAAAAACGCCAACGATAATTAGAAAAGAATTTCTGAATTATTGTGGGCGTTTTAATGGTGTAAAATTTCATAAAAACTATTCTTCTTCAGGCATTAGATGGCTAAATAATTTTACTGTTTCTATAAACTCGTCTTGCTTATCAGTCTTGTATTGCTCATCGGTATCAAATCTATCTATTTGAGTGGCAATAATATTTCGATACATTAACAAATTATTGTCTATTTCTTCAAAGATTAAATCTGTGTTTTCAATAGAATGTTCTGCCAACCAAATGAGCTGTTCTTTAAAAATTCTAATTAAAGTTTCTGCTGCTGCTCTGGCTTTTATAGGCTCTCCTAGTAGGTAATACATTTCTGGGTATCCAACAGATAAGCTAAAATGACTAAAGTCTCTAATAGGCATTTTTTCTATGGAGAGATCTAGTATTTCTAAAGCCTTCACCGTATCGCCTTGCGCTGCAAAAGCATCAGACAAACGCATTAAATTATTACGCATAGAGATTGAGTTTCTTTTTGTTTGCTCATCTAAATAGATTTTTCCATCATTAATATTTCTCCAATCTAGTTTTTGGATATTGGCATACATTTTCTCAGGATCAATACGTCCCATATCAAACGGACTTTTCTTTGTTACAGTTCCGTCTGGGTTTTCAACATTCATTGGGGTTCTTATTGGAACCAATTTATAAGCCATCCCATCTAGCTGTAAATAGTCCTTCAACCAAATGTATTCTTCATCTGCAAATGCGCCTCCTGTAAAATAAAGAGGTCTTTTCCAGTCAAAGTTTGCTAAAATATCGATCATTAGAATTCTATTTTTAGCAATACCTCTGCCAATTTCAATGTCTATATAATCTACAATTTTATCTGCATCTTTGGCCGCAACAATTCCATACTCTAAAACATTTTCTTTATTTACTGGAATTCTAATTTTTCTGGTTGGTAATACTTTCTCTTCATTTCCATCACCATCAATATCATAAAAAGTAACCTTATTCTTGCTTTCTATCCATTGCATATACTCATTTATTGATAAGACAGAATCCTTTAATGTTGGAAACAACTCTTCAAAATAATAAGCAGCATCTAAACTACCGTATTTATAATCGTCATGTTTTAATTGAGAAGGAATAGGTGGTGCATCATAGGTTGCGCGCTTCATTTGATCTATATACCAATCTGTAGCAAATAGACTGGTGTTTACCAGTTTAATATCTGTTCTAATACCTTCTACCTCTTGCATATACCAAAGGGGAAATGTATCATTATCTCCAATGGTAAACATGATGGCATTAGGGTCGCAAGATTCTAAATAAGATTGTGCATTTAAACGTGTGGTATACCTGTTAGATCTGTCATGATCATCCCAGTTTTCAAAACCCATGAGTGTTGGTACAGCTACTAATGAAACTGCTGAAACAGCAATTGCAACTATTTTCTTATTGGCAAAATTTTTCAAATATTCATAAAGAGCCAATACGCCAAAGCCAACCCATATAGCAAAAATATAAAAAGAACCTACAATGGCATAATCTCGCTCTCTTGGTTCAAAAGGTTTTGGATTTGTGTAAAATATGATGGCAAAGCCTGTAAAGGCAAAAAACATAAAGAGTACAAAGAAGTTTTTCTTATCCCATTTAATTTGATACAATAAGCCAATTAACCCTAACAAGAACGGTAGCATAAAATAGATATTTCTACCCTTGTTTTCTAAGACATCTGAAGGTAAGTTTGTTTGAGGGCCAAGTCTTGCTTCATCTATGACAGAAATTCCGCTTAACCAATTTCCATTGTATTTGTCTAATTGTCCTTGCACATCATTTTGTCTGCCAGAAAAATTCCACATAAAATAACGACCATACATATATCCAAATTGGAAATTGAGCATAAACTTTATGTTTTCTGCAAATGTTGGCCTTCGGGTACTATTTGGTGGAATGCCGGCAATAGCTTTGTACATTTCTTCTGCAGCCGGATTTGTCATTCTAGGAATAAACCCCTTGTGTTTATCTGACGTATTTGGCAATACATCTTTGTACTTGTTTACAATTTCATATTTGCCATTTCTTTTTTCATACTTTGGTTTGTCATCTCGTAAAGGCTTGTCTTTATTGACCTCTCTATTGTAAGTATTTGAATAGTAAGTATCATAAAAAACATTGGCATCTCCATATTGTTCACGATTGTAATAGGCTAGTAGTTCTCTGGCACTAGAAGGATTGTTTTCGTTAATGGTTGTATTAGTATTGGCTCTTATAGGGAGCATTAACCAAGATGAAAAACCAATCATAATAAATAAGACAGAAAGAAGGATTGTATTTGTAATTATTTTTTTCTTTTTTCGAGTGTAATTAAGTCCAAAATAGAATCCAGCTATTAATAAAACTCCAGCTATTATAGATCCAGTATTGTAAGGAAATCCAATTGAATTCACAAAAAACAACTCAGATGCACTGAAGAATTTTAATGTAAATGGAAATAAAAACTTAAAGACAAAAGCCAATATAAGTACTGAAATAACAGTTGCTATTGCCGTTGTTTTTAAATTGATAGTATGGTATGTTTTAAAAAAATATAATAGAAATATTGCAGGGATAACAAGTAATGACAAAATGTGAACACCAAAAGATAAGCCTACTACAAAACTAATAATTACAAGCCATTTATGACCTCTTGGGGTATGAATTTCGCTTTCCCATTTTAAGCCAAGCCAGAATAAGATGGCCATTAAAAATGAAGACATTGCATATACTTCGCCTTCAACAGCACTAAACCAAAAACTATCAGAAAAGGTGTAGGTAAGAGACCCTACTAAAGCACTCCCTAAAATTGCAATAGAAGAACCTTCCGTTATTTTACTAGACTTAGCTGCTAGTTTTTTTGCCAGATTGGTAATGGTCCAAAACATAAAAAGAATGGTAAATGCACTGGCTAAAGCAGACATAAAATTTACCATTTTTGCTATTTCTGTAAGCTCACTTGTAAACATGGCAAAGAAAGCGCCTAACATTTGAAATAAAGGAGCTCCGGGAGGATGCCCAACTTCTAATTTTACAGATGTAGAAATATACTCTCCGCAATCCCATGCACTTACTGTAGGTTCTAGGGTAAGAGAATATGTAATAAGTGCTATAGCAAAAGTACCCCATCCAAGGATGAGATTCCATTTTTTAAAGTTTTCTGATGTCATAGGTTGTAAAATGTATGGGCGAATTTACTAATTTATAAGACATAAAACGTTTAACAGAGCAGTATTAAGCGTTCTGAGATTATAAAACTTTGTTAAAAATAAAAAAGTAATAAAAACATTTGCAGGATAAAAACTTTGATTTAAATTTGCAGCCGCTATGAAATCTATTGGCCTATGGTGTAATTGGTAACACACCGGTTTTTGGTACCGACATTCAAGGTTCGAGTCCTTGTAGGCCAACGTTTAAAATCCCGTTCTTTTTAGAATGGGATTTTTTATTGACACAAAACAAGAAATAAAATTTTTTGTCTCTATAAGTCTCGATGCTAGTAGTTATATTTTAAAAGTAATTACAGGACGTAAAACACTTTTTGATACACTTTTTGCAATACTACTATTAAAAAGACTAGACAAGCCACTTCTTCCATGAGTGGTTAAAGCAATTAAATCTGCATCAATCTCTTGCGCAAAATTTGTAATTCCTTTTACAACTGAAACGTCATTGTGAATATGTATGGTCTTTCGATCTATCTCAAAATCTTTAATAAAATCTTTAATTTTTTCTTTGGTTACCGTAGAGCTCTCAAAACTACTAACAGTGTTTATTTTTAATAAATGAATCTGACTATTAAATTGCTTTGCAAAAGTTAAAAAATCTTTGAAGGCATCTTTGTTTTCATTTTCATAATTAGAAGCAAAAACTATTTTTTTAAATTTAAATTTTTTAGCATCAGTTTTTACTACAATTACAGGAACTGTTGAAGTTCGTACAACTTTTTCTGTGTTAGAGCCAATAATCATTTCTTCAAAATCAGAAACTCCTTTAGAACCCATAACAATTAAATCTGCATTAATTTTTTTAACATAGTCTTTAATTCCTTCATAAGGATGTTGAAATTTAATGGAATATTTAACAATTTGATCATCACTAAAAAAAGCAGTTTTTAAGGCAAGAATTTTTTCCTTTACTTTTCTTAAGTACATCATACTTTCCGGAATGCTAAAATTACTTCCAGCTCCCATATCTACTATTCCAGAAGGAAGTTCTACCAAGTGTAATAAATATATTTTAGCATCAATTTTTTTACCAATTTGAGCGGCTATTTTGACAGCGTATTTAGATTTCTCAGAAAAATCTACAGGAACTAAAATTTTATACATAGTAAAATTGTTTTATTAGTTTCTGGGGGAGCTTTGTTAGAATAACATCAGTCTTGTTAAATTTACGAAAAAAATTGAGAAAAAGCTATTTGGTTATTAAGTAACAAGTTAGTATATTTGCACCGAAAATAACCAAAAACGAAGAAGAAGGGGACGATAAGTCCCCTCTTTTTATATCTTGAGGTATGGATCAAAATTTAGTTAAAAAATTAGTAAACGAAGCAATATCAGATAATGAATCTTTGTTCCTAATTGAACTATCTTTTTTAGTAGGAAACAGAATTAAGGTTATTGTTGATGGTGATCAAGGCATCTCTATTAAAGAATGCATGCGTATTAGCAGACATGTAGAACATAACTTAGATAGAGAAGAAGAAGATTTTGGACTAGAAGTAACATCGCCAGATATTTCTCATCCTTTAACAGTAAGAAGGCAATACCTTAAGAATATCAATAGGATATTAAAAGTAAAGACAGCCGAACAAGAATTAGAAGGAACCTTGATAAGTGCCAACGAAAAAGAAATTTCTTTGAGATGGAAAACAAGAGAGCCTAAACCAATAGGAAAAGGTAAAGTAACTGTAGAGAAAAATGCTTTAATAGCGTTTAACAGTATAAAAGAAGCAAAAGTGAAGATTACATTTTAAGAATAATATGCAATGGAAAATATAGCATTAATAGATTCGTTTTCAGAATTCAAAGACATGAAAAGCATAGACAGAGTTACGCTCATGTCTATTTTAGAAGAGGTTTTTAGAGCTGCGTTAAAGCGTAAGTTTGGTTCTGATGATAATTTTGATATCATTATCAACCCTGATAAAGGAGATTTAGAAATTTGGAGAAATAGAATTGTTGTAGCAGACGACGAAGTAGAAGATGATAACGAAGAAATTGAGCTATCAGCAGCAAGAAAAATTGAACCAGATTTTGAAATTGGTGAAGATGTTTCAGAAGAAGTAAAGTTATATGATTTAGGAAGAAGAGCTATTTTGGCCTTGCGTCAAAACTTAATTTCAAAAATTCAAGAACACGATAGTACTAATATTTTTAAGCACTTTAAGGATTTAGAAGGAGATATCTATAGTGCAGAGGTGCATCACATCCGTCATAACGCTATTATTTTATTAGACGATGATGGAAATGAAATTGTACTACCCAAAAGTGAACAAATAAGATCAGACTTTTTTAGAAAAGGAGATTCTGTAAGAGGTGTTATTAAAACAGTTGAATTGCGAGGTAACAAGCCTGCAATAATCTTATCTAGAACTTCACCAGATTTTCTAGTCAAACTATTTGAACAAGAAATTCCAGAAGTATTTGATGGGTTAATTACTGTTGAAAGAGTGGCTAGAATTCCAGGAGAAAAAGCAAAAGTAGCAGTAGATTCTTATGATGATAGAATAGATCCAGTTGGAGCATGTGTAGGAATGAAAGGTTCTAGAATTCACGGAATTGTTCGCGAGTTAGGAAATGAGAATATAGATGTCATCAATTATACAAAAAACGAACAACTATTTATTTCTAGAGCTTTAAGCCCTGCGAAAGTTGTTTCTATGGAAATTGAAGAATACGAAGAAGAAAAAAACGGAAAGAAAGGACGTGTAAACGTTTTCTTGAAACCAGAAGAAGTGTCAAAAGCAATTGGTAAAGGAGGCGTAAATATTCGTTTGGCAAGTGAATTGACAAAATATGACATAGACGTTCAAAGAGAAGGTTTAGAGGAAGAAGATGTTGAGTTGACAGAATTTAGAGATGAGATAGAACCTTGGGTAATTCAAGAATTCAAAAACATTGGTTTAGATACTGCAAAAAGTGTGTTAGATGCTTCTGTTGAAGAATTGTTAAAGAGAACAGATTTAGAAGAAGAAACAATATTAGACGTTCAAAGAATCCTAAAAGAAGAATTCGAAGAATAACTATCAATAAAAAATAATACTTTTACAAATAAAAGGTTAACAAGAGTATATGTCGGAAAGTAGAACAGTGAGACTAAATAAGGTGCTAAGAGAATTAAATATATCTCTTGATAGAGCTGTAGAGTTTCTTGCAAAAAACGGTCATCAGATCGATGCAAGACCAACTACAAAAATATCAAGTCAGATATATCAAGTACTGCAAGATGGTTTCGAAACAGATGCTAACAAAAAAGCTGCATCAAAAGAAGTAGGCGAAGAAAAGAGAAAAGAGAAAGAAGCAATTAGGCTTGAGCTTGAAGCAAAAATTGAAAGAAAGAGAATAGAGGACGAAAAGAAGGAAGAAGTTTTAAAAGCTAAAGCTGAAAAATTACAAATAAAAACGGTTGGTAAAATAGACATAGCACCTAAAAAAGCCGCAGTAAATCCAGTACCAGTATCTGCTGATGTCCCAAAGACTGAAGCGCAAGAAGAAAAGCCATCGACTAAAGTTGAAGAAGAAAAGCCAGAAGAAGCTCCAAAAGCAGAAAATACAGTAACTGAAGTTCCTTCTAAAAAAGTTGAGGAAGAAAAACCTAAAGTAGTACAAGAGTTAAAAGAAGCTCCTGTGAAAGTTGAGGAAGAAAAACCAGCGGTTAAGGCCAATGAGGAAGCTTCTACAGAAACAACAGAAACAACAGAAGTTTCAGAAACAATTAAGACACAATATAAAAAGTTAAATGGGCCAAAGTTAACAGGTAAAATAATTGATCTCAAGCAGTTTGAGAAAGTAAAGAAAAAACCTGAAGACAAGCCAAAAACACCCAATAAAAACGACGCTTCTAAGAGAAAAAGAAAAAGAATTAGCAAGCCAGGAGCGCCCGGGCAAGCCAATCAAAATAGAACTTCAGGAGTTGGAAGGCCAGGAGGAGTAGGAAGACCAGGAGGAGTTGGAAGACCAAGTCCAGGAAGAGGTGGTGCTGCTCAAAGAAGGCCTGTAGCTGTTAAAAGAGAGCTTACAGAAGCAGAAGTTCAAAAACAAGTTAGAGAAACACTAGAAAAACTCCAAGGAAAATCTTCCAAAGGAAAAGGAGCGAAATATAGAAGAAATAAAAGAGATGCACACAGAGAATTATCTGATGCAGAATCTGAAGCACAAGTACTAGGGTCTAAAATTTTGAAGGTTACAGAATTTGTAACAGCAAGTGAGGTAGCTACCATGATGGAAGTGCCCGTAACTGAAATTATTTCAGCTTGTATGATGTTAGGAATGATGGTAACAATGAATCAACGTTTAGATGCTGAAACATTAAAAATTGTAGCAGAAGAATTTGATCATACCGTAGAATTTGTTGGAGCAGAAGTAGAAGAATCTATAGAAGAAGTTGTAGATAAACCAGAAGACCTTGTAAACCGTGCGCCAATTATTACAGTGATGGGTCATGTAGATCATGGGAAAACGTCTTTATTAGATTATATTAGAAAAGCAAATGTAATTGATGGAGAGTCTGGAGGAATTACACAGCATATTGGAGCCTATTCAGTAAATGTAGGAGATCAAAAAATAGCATTTTTAGATACGCCAGGTCACGAAGCTTTTACAGCGATGCGTGCTCGTGGTGCCCAAGTAACCGATTTAGTAATTATTGTAGCAGCTGCAGATGATGATGTAATGCCTCAAACAAAAGAAGCAATATCACATGCGCAAGCAGCAGGAGTGCCAATTATATTTGCAATTAATAAAATTGACAAGCCAAATGCCAACCCAGACAATGTAAAAACACAATTATCTTCAATGAATTTATTAATTGAAGAATGGGGAGGAAGTATACAATCTCAAGATATTTCTGCTAAAACAGGAGAAGGAATTCCAGAATTATTAGAAAAAGTATTGTTAGAAGCAGAAATTTTAGAATTAAAATCAAATCCAAATAAAAATGCCATTGGAGCAGTAGTTGAGGCACAATTAGATAAGGGAAGAGGTTATGTAACTACTATATTAGTTCAGGCTGGAACCTTAAAAATTGGAGACTACATATTAGCTGGTAAAAATAGTGGTAAGGTAAAAGCCATGTTTGATGACAAAGGAAATAATGTTGAGCAAGCTGGTCCTTCTACACCAATTTCTATTTTAGGATTAGATGGTGCTCCTCAAGCAGGAGATAAGTTCAATGTATTTGATGATGAAAGAGAAGCAAAGCAAATTGCATCAAAAAGATCACAATTACAAAGAGAACAGTCTGTTAGAACACAGAAAACTTTAACACTAGCAGAAATAGGAAGACGAATTGCTTTAGGAGATTTCAAAGAATTAAATATTATCTTAAAAGGAGATGTAGATGGTTCTGTAGAAGCTCTAACAGATTCTTTCCAGAAACTATCTACCGAAGAAATACAAGTAAATATCTTACATAAAGGTGTGGGTGCAATTACAGAATCAGATGTATTGTTAGCTACGGCATCAGACGCAATTATAGTTGGGTTTAATGTTCGTCCACAATCTAACGCTAGAGTCATAGCAGATAGAGAAGAAGTAGATATTAGAACCTATTCTATTATCTATGACGCAATTAACGACCTTAAAGATGCCATGGAAGGAATGTTATCTCCAGAAATGAAAGAAGAGGTAACAGGAACTGTAGAAATTAGAGAAGTATATAAAATTTCTAAAGTTGGTAATATTGCAGGTTGTATGGTGATGAATGGTAAAATCTTTAGAAATTCTAAAATTAGAATTATTCGAGATGGAATTGTTGTGCATGACGGAGAATTAACGTCACTAAAACGATTTAAAGATGACGTAAAAGAAGTAGCCAAAGGCTATGACTGTGGTCTTCAAATTAAAAACTACAACGACATAGCAGAAGGAGATAGCGTTGAGGCGTATCAAGAAATTGCAGTGAAGAAAAAATTGAAATAATTTATAGCTTAAAAAAGCGCCTTAATTATTGAAACTTATTCAATAATTAAGGCGCTTTTTTTGTTTGGTAAAATGTGTTTTTATTTGCCAAGAGGAATCACAATTGCACTCTGGTATTTTCTTTTAAAGTTTAACAAAGCTCTGTCAGCTTCAAGCTTTGTTTTGTAAAATCCAACTTGTATTTTCCATTCTGGTTGGCTGTATACAAGATGTGTTTTTGTTTCAGGGAAATCTAGCTTAAATTTTGCACTTGTTCTTTTTGCTTCTACCTCAAGCCCGTTGTATAACTGAATTCTAAAGCCGTAACTAAACTCTTTATTAAAACTTCTTTTTTTTGAAATAAGTTCTTCAACTAGCATAGTATCAGATTTTTCTGACTGAGAAAAGACTGTTTGGGTAGTAAAAAACCCTACAAATAATAAACACCCTAAAACTATTGATTTTTTCATAAAAAATGATTCGTTACAAAGTTAACAACTTCATCATAAATAAATTGCAAAATAGCCTTATTTAGAACAAATATAAATTAATATTTAACAGCTCTTTAGCATTTCAAAATTTACATATATGTACTACTTTTGTGCATCTAATTAAGGAGGTTATTTTAAGACAAAATTAGTTAGATTTTTACAGTAATTTGATACTAAACTAATAGTTTGTGAATATGAAAAGTGTATATCTACACAAAAGACTAACCAACGTACTTCTAAAAAGTTTTACATTCCTATTGTTATTTTCTTTGAGTTTTTCTGCTGTAGCACAAGATGCTGTAGATGCTGCTCGTCAAAAAGAAGGGAGAACCTTATTTAAAAACCTATGTGCTTCTTGTCATAAATTAGATAGAAAGCTTATTGGACCAATGCTTGGAGGTGTTACAGAAAGAAGAGAAAATGACTGGTTAAAAGCTTGGATTAAAAATAACGCTGCATTAAGAGCTTCTGGAGACAGAGATGCTATTGCTGTTTTTAATGAGTATAATGGTTCTGTAATGTCTGCATTTCCTCAATTATCAGATGTTCAAATAGACGATATACTTTATTATACTGATGTAGGAGATCCTGTAAGAGTAGCTGCTTCTGGAGCAGTTGTTACAACTGATGGCGGAAGTCAAGCTCCAGGTTGGGTGATCTCTATTTTAGCAGCCGTTATTATTTGCGCTTTTTTAATTATTGCAACCTTACTAAAAACAATTAGTGAATTACAAGGAGCTCCAAAAACTCCTGGTTCTTTAGGAGCACTTAAAGAAGTGTGGGCAGCAATTCAAAAAAATACATTTTTACATGTTGTAGGAGTTATCTTCTTGCTACTCTCTGGAGCTTATATAGGCTTTGGTACTCTTTTTAGTGTAGGGGTAGATCAAGGATATAAACCGGTACAGCCAATTGCTTTTTCTCACAAAATACATGCGGGAGAAAACAAGGTAGACTGTCAGTACTGTCACTCATCGGCTAAACATAGTAAACACTCTGGAATACCATCGGTAAATGTTTGTATGAATTGTCATATGAATATTGCAGAAGTTGCAGAAGGAACCGAAGTAGAGTACAATGGAGTGATTTTAAGAAAAAATGAATTAGATAAAGAAATTCAAAAAATATATGATGCTGCTGGTTGGGATGCAGAAAATCTAGAGTATACAGGAGAAACTAAACCAATAAAATGGATTCGTATTCATAATTTACCAGATCACGTAAACTTTGTACACGCGCAACACGTAACGGTGGCAGGTATAGATTGTAAGCAATGTCATGGTCCTGTAGAAGAGATGGATGAAATGTATCAATACTCGCCACTAACCATGGGATGGTGTATTGATTGTCATAGAGAGACCAACGTAGATTTAAAAGGAAATCCTTATTACGAGAAAATACACAAGCAATTGGCTGAGAAGTATGGTACTAAAGAAGTAACTATAGCTCAGCTAGGTGGAATAGAGTGTGGTAAGTGTCATCATTAATAAATTAAGAAGATAAATTCTATATAAATGGCTTCAAACAAAAAATACTGGCAAAGTGTTGAGGAACTAAAAGATAGTTCTATTGTTGAAACGCTAAGTAAAAATGAATTTGTAGAAGAAATACCTACAGATGAATTTTTAGGAGATAAAGAAACGTTAGAAAACTCATCTACATCAAGAAGAGATTTCTTAAAATATGTTGGATTTACAACAGCTGCTGCAACATTAGCAGCCTGTGAAGGACCGGTTAAAAAATCGATTCCTTACGTTGTAAAACCAAACGATACTATCTTGGGTGTTGCAGATTGGTATGCAAGTACTATTGCTGATGGATATGATTTTGCAAATGTTTTAGTAAAAACACGAGAAGGTCGTCCTATTTTAATTATGCCTAACAAAGACGCTAACGGAACTACCAATGCAAGAGTTCAGGCAGCTATTTTGTCTTTGTATGACGAACAATTGAGACTAAAAGAACCTAGAAAAGGAGAAAAAACCATTTCTTGGAATGCAGCTCACAATGAAATTGGAGCAGCATTAGCCCAATTAAAAGAAGCAAATCACCCCGTTGTTCTATTAACAGGAACTTTAGCGAGCCCTTCTACAGAGCAAATCATTTCAGAATTTACTACTGCCTATCCAAATGTGAAACACGTTGCTTATGATGCCATTTCAGAAAGTGGAACAGCAGACGCTTTTGAAGCTATGTTTGGTGAAAGAGCAATTCCAAACTATCATTTTGAAAAAGCACATACTATTGTTTCTTTTGGTGCAGACTTCATAGGAGACTGGCAAGGTGGGTTTGAAAAAGGATATGCTGCTAGCAGAAATCCAGACTCAGGCCATATGTCTTACTTGGTTCAGTTTGAGGCAAACATGTCTTTAACCGGAGCAAATGCAGACAAGCGTGTGGTTACAAAACCATCTGATCAAATATTTGCTTTACTTAATTTATATAATACAATTACTGGAGCTAGTTTGCCATCTAAAGCAACTCCAGTAGATGCACATATTAAAGAGGTTGCTGCAGCTTTAAAGAAATCTGGTTCTCACGGCGTTGTTGTGTCTGGCTCTTCTGATAAAAATGCACAGCTTATAGCTTTTGCAATTAATGATGCTTTACAAAGTGTTGTATTTGATGCAGCAA
>Ga0257120_1001667_pt1 | contig 14289 bp, 8 predicted proteins | sample SI106_10metaG_FD_190153 | JGI IMG/M metagenome (GOLD analysis project Ga0257120, IMG submission 190153) | Marine microbial communities from Saanich Inlet, British Columbia, Canada - SI106_10 | ecosystem: Environmental > Aquatic > Marine > Inlet | place: Canada: British Columbia | collected... | reverse complement strand
AGTAAAGGTTAGAGATTATGGCCGAGGAATTCCGCTGGGAAAGGTGGTGGATGCCGTGTCTAAAATGAATACCGGTGGTAAGTATGACAGCAAGGCTTTTAAGAAATCGGTTGGTCTGAATGGGGTTGGTACAAAGGCTGTAAATGCCTTGTCATCTTACTTTAAAGTCGATTCAGTAAGAGATGAAAAGATCAAGTCCGCTGAGTTTTCGCGTGGGAACCTATCGGAAGATCACAAAGAGGAAGCAACAACAACTCGAAAAGGCACCAGAGTAACCTTCATTCCTGATGAGGAAATATTTAAGAATTACAAATTCAAGCATGAGTATGTAGAGAAAATGTTGTGGAACTACGCCTATCTAAATAGAGGTTTGGCTATTAACTTTAATGGTGAGAGATACCAATCAGAGCATGGCCTACGCGATTTGCTAGAGCGAAACATTGATGAAACGCCACTTTATCCTGTAATACACTTAGAAGGCGAGGATATTGAAGTGGCCATTACACATACCCAGAGCTATGGAGAAGATTACTATTCGTTCGTAAATGGTCAGTATACTCCTCAAGGCGGAACACACCAAGCTGCATTCCGAGAAACAATTGTTAAGGTCATAAGAGACCATTACGGTAAGAACTTTGAACCGCAAGATATTAGGACTTCGATCACTGCTGCCGTGGCCGTCAAGGTGATGGAGCCGGTGTTTGAGTCACAAACCAAAACAAAACTTGGTTCACAAGATTTAGGCCCTGATGGTCCTTCGATGCGATCATTCGTGAATGACTTCCTTTCTAGGCAGTTGGATAATTATCTGCACAAGAATTCCGCTACAGCAGAAAAGCTTCTGAAAAAAATTCAGCAGAGTGAGCGAGAACGAAAAGAAATGGCTGGCGTCAAGAAGTTGGCGAAGGACCGTGCGAAAAAAGCTAATCTTCATAATAAGAAATTACGAGACTGTAGGGTACATCTTGGCGATAAAAATGACCGTGCCGTTGAAACATCCATCTTTATTTGTGAGGGAGATTCCGCCTCGGGTTCCATAACCAAGATTCGAGATGTTAATACGCAGGCGGTATTCTCACTGAAAGGTAAGCCACTCAATACTTTTGGATTAACAAAGAAGGTTGTGTATGAGAACGAAGAGTTCAATCTACTGCAGGCGGCCTTAAATATTGAGGATGGAATAGAAAATTTACGTTATCACAATGTGGTTATCGCCACTGATGCAGATGTTGATGGTATGCACATTCGACTGTTATTGATGACCTTCTTCTTGCAATTCTTTCCCGAAATAGTGAAGCAGGGCCACCTATTTGTTTTGCAAACGCCATTATTTCGAGTCAGAAACAAAAAGGAAACAATCTACTGTTACAGTGAGGAGGAAAGACAAGTTGCCTTAGGTAAACTCGGTAAAAACTCAGAGATTACGCGCTTCAAAGGTTTGGGAGAAATATCACCGGAGGAGTTTAAGAACTTCATAGGCGAAGACATCCGATTAGATCCCGTTTTGATTGGAAAAGAAGCTGTAGTCAAGGATTTATTGTCTTTCTACATGGGCAAAAACACACCAGATAGACAGGAGTTTATCATTGATAATTTAAAGGTTGAAAAAGACGTAGTCGAAGAAGATGCTGACTGAGGGTTAGCAAGAAATAAATGGCCGAAGAAAACGACAACATAGAGGAGAGAGACGAAGAGTTTAGTCAACAAGAAGAAACTCAGATAGGCTTAGAGAAAGTAATACAGGTCAGCGGCATGTACAAGGAGTGGTTCCTTGATTATGCTTCGTATGTAATTCTTGAGCGTGCTGTTCCTCACGTTAACGATGGTCTAAAACCGGTGCAAAGACGGATTTTGCATTCCATGAAGGAAATGGATGATAGCCGCTATCACAAAGTGGCGAACATCATTGGTAATACAATGAAATATCATCCGCATGGAGATGCATCAATCGGTGATGCTTTGGTGCAGGTCGGACAGCGCGATTTACTCATTGATTGCCAAGGAAACTGGGGTAATATTCTGACAGGAGACAGCGCTGCTGCCCCCCGATATATCGAAGCTCGATTGACAAAGTTCGCGCTAGAAGTATTATTCAATGCCAAGACAACGAATTGGCAATTAAGCTATGATGGTCGTAACCGCGAACCAATCACATTACCTGTTAAGTTTCCACTGCTTTTGGCCTCTGGTGTGGAAGGTATTGCCGTTGGATTAGCATGTAAAATGCTGCCACATAACTTCATTGAGCTCATCGATGGATCGATTAGTATTCTAAAAGGAAAACGAGTAAAGATTTATCCAGATTTCCCAACCGGTGGAATAGCTGATTTTAGTGAATATAATGATGGTGTAAGAGGAGGACGCGTTAAGGTTCGGGCCCGAATCACCGCTGACGATAAGAAGACCCTCCGAATTACCGAAGTACCTTTTGGCACCACAACTTCGTCACTCATTGACTCAATCCTCAGAGCGAATGACAAGGGTAAAATCAAAATCAAACGAGTAGAGGATAATACAGCAGAATTTGTTGAAATCATTGTCTACCTGCAAGATCGGGAGTCACCAGATAAAATGATTGATGCGCTCTATGCGTTTACGGATTGTGAGATATCAATTTCGCCAAATTCAGGTGTGATCGAGAATGATAGACCTCAGTTCATGAAGGTTAGCGACATTCTTGTTCAAAACACGGAAGAGACCAAGTCATTACTCAAACTAGAACTGGAGATTGAAAAAGGTGAACTAGAAGAGAAGTGGCATTTTGCTTCTCTTGAAAAAATCTTCATCGAAAATCGAATCTATCGAGACATAGAGGAGTGTGAAACATGGGATGAGATTATTCAAACCATTCATAAAGGATTGAAACCACATGTGACTCATCTTCTTAGGGCAGTAACAGATGATGATGTCGTCAGACTTACTGAGATAAAAATCAAACGGATTTCAAAATTTGATGGTTTTAAAGCAGACGAGATACTAAGTAGACTTGAAGAGGATATTGCCAAAGTGAAAAATCACTTGGATAACTTGACCGACTATGCAATTGAATACTTTAAAAATCTTAAAAAGAAATATTCGGCTGGTCGCGAACGGAAAACAGAAATTCGATCCTTAGAGACCATTAAACGCACATTGGTTGCCGCCAGTAATGTCAAATTGTATGCAGATAGGGCTGAAGGTTTTGTTGGTCACGGCCTTAAAAAATCAGCAGCTGAGTTTGTGTGTGATGCATCTGATATAGACGATATTATCGTTATTCGAGTTGATGGAGTTATGACCATCAATAAAATGGACGATAAGATTTTTGTGGGCAAGGATATTCTGCATGTGGGCATATGGAAGAAAAATGATGAACGCACCATTTATAACATGATCTATCAAGATGGTCCTGCTGGAAATGTAATGGTTAAGCGATTTAATGTTACCTCCATTGTCCGTGATCGCGAATATGATTTAACCAAAGGGACCGCAAAATCAAGGGTGCTTCACCTGACAATTAATCCCAATGGTGAGGCGGAAATTGTTACCGTCATTCACAGAGCAAAAGCAAAAATTAAGCGAATTAAATTTGACTTTGACTTTAGCGAGCAAGCTATAAAAGGGAGAGGTGCGAATGGAAATATTCTTACCAAGCATTCAGTAAATCGCATTGAACTTAAGGAAAAAGGTGTGTCAACGTTGGCTGCCCGTAAAGTGTGGTTTGATGAAGCCGTAAGAAGGCTGAATTACGAAGAGCGCGGGGTGTATCTTGGGGCCTTTGGCGCTGAGGATAAAATCCTGACCATTATGCAATCTGGGGACTACCGGCTCACTGGAATTGATGTTTTGACCAGGTTTGATGACGACATGATCAGGATTGAAAAGTTGGATCCAGAAAAGCCAATTACCGTCATTTATTTTGATGATGAAAAGGAGGGTTATTATGTGAAGCGATTCCTTGTTGAGGATAGTGAAAAGCCCGTCCATTTTATTAGCGAATCGTCCAAGTCTACCCTCGACTTTATTTCGCTGAATTATCGACCTCAGGCACGCATTAAATTCGATCAAAGAGCGAGTAAACGAGATGATGAGGATGTTGATTTAGAGGAGTTTATCGCTGTTAAAGGTCTTAAAGCTCAGGGCAATAAACTAAGTAAATACAAGGTCAAATCTATTGAGGAATTGAAGCCATTGCCTTATCAATCCTCAGAAGCTATCGAAGATGAGGACTCAGGAAATGACGGTGAGAAAGAAGTTGCTCAAGATGTGGGTGAATCTATATCCGTTCAAGCCTTATCCAGCTCTAGCCCCTGGCATGAGCCTGAAGCGATAAAGAAGAAAACTTCGCTACCTCCAATTCACAAAAAGAAGGTAGAAACTGAGTCAGCGTCTGCCGAAAAAACGGCTATTGAAGATCAGACACAAGAGATCGCTGAAAATAATGTTGATGAGGAAAGACCGGCATCAATTGAAACTCAAGAGGCAGATGACGCTGACAGTTCTAAAAGTGATGAGACGAAGTTATCACCTTCACAGAAGAATGAGAAACCTGAAGAGAAGCCGAAGAAAAAGGACTCTGATGATAATGATGATGACGAAAGCTTTGGGGCAGGCAGCCAAATTACTTTGGAGCTTGATTAAACCATCTTCAATACGGTACGTCTCATTATTATGAAGAAAGTTCATAAGCTATTAACCCTTCTTATTCTCCCCATTTTTTCTGTCGCCCAGAATTATAACATGGAGCTTATGGGACATTTGGCTTATGATGTAGAGCTAAGTGATGTTTGGGGATATGTAGATGAAGAAGGTAATGAGTATGCTCTCGTTGGATTAAATGATAATTTTTCCATTGCTGATGTGACTGATCCTGAAAATCCGGTTGAAGTCTTTAGAACCATTGGCGGTAATCCTAGCGCTTGGCGCGACATTAAAACTTATGGTGACTATGCGTACATCACTTGCGAGTGCTTTCCTGGATTAATGATTGTTGATATGAGTCCGCTGCCAGATACAACATCGCTCACATATACCAATTGGGTGCATGACTCAGTACAGTTCTATCAAGCTCACAATTTATATATAGATGAAAATGGCATTGCCTACATATTTGGAGCGTTTTATTCGCGCGGAGGCGCCATTATGTTGGATCTAAACAATGATCCAATGGACCCTGAGGTAGTTGGGATTTACGATGTCAATTACCTACATGATGGAGTCGTGCGCGGTGATACCCTTTGGGGATCTGCCGTTAATCTCGGACAGTTACAGGTGATCGATGTTAGTGACAAGAGCGACCCTGAATTAGTATCACTGTGGACTACCCCAAGTAGTTTTACACACAATGCTTGGTTATCAGATGATAATCGCTACATCTTTACTACTGATGAAGTAAGAAATGGAAGCATTGCCGCTTACGATGCTTTAAATATTTTCAATCCCATCGAGTTAGATATATGGATGGTAAATGACACCTCAATCATACCTCACAACACGCATTATTTTGACGATTTTTTAATCACCTCGCATTATACTTATGGTATTAATATCATTGATGTGAAACGACCTAAGAATATGATTGAAACTGGTCGTTATGATACGAGTCCTGATTATAGGTATGAAGGGCTTAATGGTTGCTGGGGGGCTTACCCGTACTTGCCATCGGGAAATATTCTGGCCACAGATATTGAGGAAGGATTGTATGTTTTTAAGCCAACTTATGAGCGTGGTTGCTACTTGGAAGGATCCGTTACTGATTTGTATACGGGCAGTCAAATCTTCTTCCCAACTATTGAGATTTTAGGTCAAGGAGTGTCTGATCAAGGCAATATTGTTGGTGATTATGCAATTTCTTCTTTGAATGCAGGTACATACTCTGTAGTTGCCAATGCAGAAGGATATTTTCCAGACACGGTTGAAAACGTGTCTTTAAACAATGGCGATTTAACTCTTCAAGATTTTCAATTAAGTAATTGGCCGCTAGGGCAGATTGTCACGGGTGAAACCGAAAAGGTTTCTGTTTTTCCAAATCCGGCAAAGGATTTTATTCAAGTAGTTAATGACGGTAAGTATCATAGAATTGATATTTCTAATAGCCTTGGTGAGTTAGTTTATACGGGCTGGCTAGAGCCTGGAACAACAAAATATCGAATAAACCTCGCAGTTGGTGTTTACTCAATCGTTTTATCAGGTGATTCAGAAACTTGGAATGGTCAAGTAATCATCCAGGAATAGAAAAAACGCTATCTTTTCTCTCTAGTATAAAAGCAATGTACAGAATTAAACTCGCCTCGTTTTTAGTATCCACTATCTTGTATATAAGCGCATGCGTAAAATGCGAAGAGTGTTTTTACATCGTAAATAACAATGGAAGCGAGACTGAAGATTCCTTGGGCGAGTATTGTGGTGATGAAACTAAAGCACTAGAAAAAAAGGAACACTCAGATCCTTTAGGACCGGCTCGTGTAGAGTGTAGATAAAAAAATATTTGCCGAAGCATTAGCCTTTTTAATCGAAGAAAAAGCCTTAATCATTTGGATGCTTGAGATTTATAATATAATTTTCACACCGTTAAGTCTTAGAACAAATTAAGACATATATGAACAAAATACCCATTTTATGAATAGTAGTTTTACTCAAGTCCTGTCACTTGCTGCATTGATATCAGCTTTACCTGTCATGGCGCAACATTCTGGCCCCACGGTTTTGGAAGAAGATATTAGTAAACGCGATTATTTTACAAAGCATTATGAGCTTTCAAACGGAAATTACCAGGCGTTTATTTCTGGCGGACCAGTCCATTATGAAGATCAAAATGGACAATTGTTGGATATTCAGCAAACGATAACCTCAAGCCAAGGTCAGTTTAGCTTTGAGAATAGTACGAACCTTTTTAATACGAAGTTTCCGTCCGAAATTGGATTAAATGGAGTTAGTGTCGGGCAAGGTGATTCTTATATTTCCTTCGGATCTCAAGCCAGCATTCAAGCTTTATCTAGTTCGGGAGAATTACTCCTGAACATAGAAAGTGCACAATCCAATGAAATTGAGATTAATAATAATAAGGCTAGTTACCCTTTATTTAGCATTGCCCAATCGGAATATATTGTTGGCAATGGAAATCTAAAGAATAATCTGATTCTCGAAAAGCTGCCAAGTAATATTCCAGCAGGTGCGGAATACATAACCTTTACCGAAACATTAAGAATGCCTCAAGGCTGGAAGCTAGTTGGTGAAGGAGAAGAAATTGCCTCGAAGAAAATTATAGGCAGTGGTGTAGGGATTTTTAATTCAAACAATGAATTGATCTACCAAATACCAGTTCCCGATGTATACGAAAGTTTGAATCCTGAAAATGCAATTCATGCTGACGGTAACTGGAGAGCATCTTATCAGATTGAAGAGATTACAAACGGAGTCTATGAATTTTCAACATTGGTTCCAGTTAGTTGGTTAGCAGATCAGGAGCGACAATTTCCAGTCGTTATTGACCCAACCATTACGGTAGCGGGATCATTAGGTGGCTGGCAAAACTCTAGCAGTAGTTACAATGACGCGACTTTTTATGTATTCACCGCAAGTAATTATAGCTCTACTACTTATAGAGCCTGGACAAAATGGAATATTTCAAGCATCCCAACGGGTTCTATTGTGTTGAACTCAGAAGTGCAGATGTATTGCAACGGAGGTGTCGCAGGGGTTGATACAATAAATGTAAATGATGTGACAGGTGCATATGGAAACTACGGGAATTACAGCTCTTCAGCTTATGCAGATTTTGCAGATGGTAATTATATCCAATTTGTAACAAATGCGGTAGGTCAGAATTATGGATATTATGATTTAGGCACAACTTGTGACGGAGATATTGAGGATGAAATTGGGAACACATGGTTTCAATTGGCATTTACAATGGCATCTGGCACATCAAATTGGAAACGATTTACTGCAACATCAAGCTATCTCAGGATTGAGTATGTTCAGTGTACTGGCCAACTCGGAGGTTCTGTCACAACATCAGGTATCAACAACTTTGGTCATCACGTAGATTGCTTTGATGATACAACAGCCTCAATTACTGCTGTTGGTTCAGGTGGTTCTGCATATACCTACTCTTGGTCTGGGCCAAATGGTTTTAGCTCTACCAATGGTACAATTAGCAACGTGGGCGCAGGTCAATATAGTGTAACTATCTACTCTGGAACCATTTGCCCAGCTTACGTTGATACAATGATTTTATCGCCAGAGCAATTGTTCATCAATGATTCTACTAGTAGCTATAGTGGATACACCTTATCGTGTTACGATGCGAGCGATGGTGAAATATATTTAAGCCCAACAGGTAGCTCAGGAACATATTCATATTCTTGGACTGGCCCAAGTAGTTTTACGTCTACTTCTCAAAACTTGACAGCATTAGAAAAAGGAATGTATTATGTTACTTTGACGGAGGGAAATGCATCTTGTAGCATAGTTGATTCTGTGAATATGCTGAGCCCAGGTTTACTTGAGATAAACGTTATTGAAATTGACGATGCCTATTGCGAATTTGATGAAAATGGAAGTGCAGAAGTTAATGCTGTAGGAGGTGTTCAGGCTTACACATACTTATGGGACAATGGGGAAACTACTGCAACCCCTGTGATGTTGCCTGCAGGAGTAAGAACCGTAACTGCAACAGATGCAAATGGCTGTGAGAGTGATGTCAATGTCGAGATAGGTTTTGAGTTTGCTGCTCCGAATGTTCAGCTCGGAGGACCTGATACCGGATATTGTGCTGGTGGAAATGTGCTATTAAACCCTGGAGGAGGATTTGCGAGTTATCTATGGAGCGATGGTTCCACTGGACAATTATTGCAAGTAAGTGGCTTAGGTACCTATTCAGTTACATGCACCACCATTGGTGGGTGTGAAGGTGAGGACGCTATAAACGTTTCCGAAGAATATGATTTACCTGAACCAGATTTGGGTGGGAATATTAACGCCCCAACTAGTCCAGTTATAATTACTCCTGGAATTTATGAGTCCTATGTATGGAATACGGGTTCTTTGGATTCTGCTATTACGGTTAGCGCTGCTGGAACGTATAGCGTAACAATAACAGATGATAAGGCGTGTAAGGGTAGTGATGAGATAAATGTGAAATTCTGGACGGTCGGTATCGATGAGGAATTGAATACACAACAAGTCAAATTATACCCAAATCCTGCAAGTGACATAATCAATATTGAGGGGGAATTTGAAGATAATTCAACCTTGAACTTGACAAACGCACAAGGTCAATTGGTTAGACAAATGGTAATATCGAATTCATCGAATAAGTCAATTTTGAGTGTTGCTGATTTACCAAGTGGTGTTTATTTCATTGAGCTAAATGATAATGAGGCTAATTGGAAAGGCTCGTTCATTAAGAACTAGGCTTTAGAAGCAACAGTAAAAGCCCCGATTCGGAAGAATCGGGGCTTTTTTTATTACAAATTCAGAATGAGAAAATAAATTGATTTTCATGCCGTTCTTTGGAGAAATCAGCCAAACATCTATTTATCATACTCTTTTGTGGACTTGCGTTTAGTCTGCTCTTCTTTAAAAGTCACCCTGGTATAAATGTCTTCTTGTATGAAGTAATTCTCGTTATTTCTTCATTCATTGTCTATCTAAAGAAGGGATTTGTTCAAAACAGAATCATTGGAGTGACTTGCTTGCTGCTGACTTCCATCGCATTAATATTCAATGCTTTTGGCTGGACTGTATTTGTGAATCTTCTTTCATTCGAAGTATTTGTGGGAACCATGATGGAGTCTCAGATGCGATCAATGTTTAATGCAGTGAGGTTATCGTTTTATAACATCGTTTTTTGCCAATTCAGGTTTATTCGAGATTTGGCAAGTCAAGATGTTGTCAAAGCCAAATTCGCACGAAGACTCCTCACGTATTTATATATGGGAATCCCTGTCATAATCATTGTTTTGTTCTTTTTGATTTACAGGGTTTCAAACCCAGTATTCGATGGTTATGTTGCCGATTTGTCTTTTGGTTTGAGCGAGTTTCTTTCAAATATCTTTTCTGGTGTTAGTTGGCAGTCGCTAGCAACACTATTTGGAGGTATGATTATTAGTGTTTATGCTCTCGTGCATATGGCGTCTAGACCCATTTTGGATGAAGATTCAACTTCAACAATTCAATTAAATAGAGTAAAGCGTAAAATCCGATTCAACTTCAATTTAGTTGGATTGAAAAATGAGTTCAAAGCGGGTCTATTTTTATTAATCATGCTCAACGCACTCATTGCAATCATTAATGCAATTGACATCTATTGGGTATAGGTCAATTTTGAATGGGAGGGTGAGTGCCTCAAACAATTTGTTCATGAAGGAACATACTTACTAATACTGAGTATTCTAATTTCCGTAGCCATAGTATTGTATTTCTTCAGGGGAAATCTAAACTTCTATTCTGCTAATATTTGGCTTAAAAGATTGTGTTATGCCTGGCTGGCTCAGAATGCAATACTTGCATTATCAGTGGCAATGAGGAATATTCACTACATCGATAATTTTGCGCTTGAAGGCAAGCGAATAGGATTGATGTTCCTCATTACTTTGGTACTATTCGGAATCTATTCAGTTTTCGTGAAGGTGAGAGAGACGAAGTCTAATTTTCATCTTTTCAATTAAATACGATTGCCATCTTGTTTGTCCTAGTTTCATCCGCATTACCAAACTGGAGCGCCTTTATTGCAAGCTATAATTTCAAACATGCACATGTTTCTTTTCTACACCTCGATTACCTCTCCACATTCGATGTTGAGTCATTGCCATACTTAGATCATTCCTTTGATGAATTGAGACGTTTAGAGGCAATTCAAAAAGAGAAATTCCCATTCGAGGAGCAGTTTATGTCGGCAGACGAGTACTATTTAATTATAAAGGACAAGAAAACAGCCCTTCAAAGCGAACTAGAAGAGGAAACAGGCCGCTGATTACCTGCTTGCAAAAGAATAAAGGCGGATTTTCACTAGAGGACAGCGCTTTCTAATCACGTTGGATATACTAACGATTCGATGTTTATGTTCGTTTAGTAGCAAAGGATTTACCCCCATATAGCTGCTTACATTCGGAACTTCATCACTCAATATGTCTAACCGCGGCCCGGGATTTATTTTAATTTTCATTTTGGCAGTTGCAACAGCACTCCTGGCTATTGCTTGGGTCTTTCCAGAAGATGGTTTGTCTATTGATTATTCTTATCAGATTAAGTATCCGACAATGGAGCGCCTACTGGGTTCTGAGGAGCCAGAGTATAAGAACATCTCAGAAACTATTATGCTAGCCGATTCCATTGCCGATGCTATGCATGAGGAAGAGATTGAACTAGAAGTTGATACTATTGACAGCATACTAGAACCACCTAAACCGAAGTGGGTCAATTTAGATAGCATGCGTGCGGCTGAGAAATATTTACGTCTAATAGAATTTAAAAACAATGATCCATCCTCATTGTATGCGTTTTTTAAGTCACTCGATGAAGTTGCTTTTAAGAAGGGTAAAACGCATGTTTTTCACTACGGTGATTCCCAAATCGAGGGAGATAGAATGACAAGCTATATTCGAGATCGATTACAAAAACGATTTGGAGGATATGCCATTGGCCTTCTGCCTGCAAGTAACATGAATCAAGTGAAATTAGTAAACCATGAAAATTCAGAATCATGGAGCCGCTTCCCAGCATTTTTCAAGGAAGGAGCTGAAGGAGGGAATGATAACTATGGAGCAATGACTTCATATTCTACATACACGCCTTACCCAACAGATTCTAGCCTATCTGACATAGAAATCACTAAAGCGTGGGTTAGATATTCTACCGCGAAGACCATTTACAATAGCTCTAAAAAGTTTAAGCACATAAAGATTTTCCACGGTCCAGTATATGACGCGGTTAAAATGACTTTTCCAATCATGGATACCGTTTTTACAGATTATCTGAAGGGGAAGAAGTCACTGAACGTGGTTCGGTTAGACTTTGATCAATTAAGATCAGAGGTTGAATTGAAATTTGAATCAAAAATTAGCCCACAGATTTATGGTATATCGCTTGAAGCTCCTTCGGGTGTTCAAGTTTCAAACATTGCGATGCGCGGCAGTTCAGGTACAATCTTTCATAAAATCGATCGTGATTTATTTTCCGAGATGCACGAGGAGCTAAATACTAGTTTGATCATTCTGCAATATGGCGGAAATGTGATGCCGTATATGAAAGATAGTGCGCAGGCTGAAGGCTACGGTCGACAGTTTTATAATCAGATTAGACTGGTGCAAAAGGCGGTTCCTAATGCGAGTATCGTTCTCATAGGTCCTTCGGATATGTCCACAAAGGAGGGTGAGTTTTACGTGACCTACCCATTGCTTGAGGCAGTGAGAGATGCATTAAAACAAGCTGCCTTTAAAGCTGGGGTTGGATATTGGGATATGTATGAAGCGATGGGTGGAAAAAACTCCATGCCATCGTGGGTGCTAGCTGACCCACAACTTGCCGGGTCCGATTACACACATTTTACACCTCGCGGAGCTAGAATCATAAGTGAATTTTTTTATAAGGCATTGATCATCGAATACGAGACGTATAACAACCAAAAAATCAAGAATGAAACTGCCGTCAATAAGCCATAAAATCGCAATCATTCTTGTTTTGATTTTCTTGGGTTCACAGCTCAAGTCACAGGAGGATAGTGCAGATCCAGATCAGGAATACGGACAGGTATCTGACTCTGTTGAGCGAGCTGAGCATCCTTATGTCAATTATGAACTGAATCAATTCACTGGGATGGAAAACAGCGTATCATTCAATCAGTACTATCAAGATTTTGACAGGATGATGCGTTATGGAATCGGTAAGATGAATGTGGTCCATTTTGGCGGATCGCATCTTCAAGCAGATATATGGAGTAATCTTTTGAGAGAAAGACTTCAGACTATTGACACAACCATTCAGGGAAGCCGAGGAATACTTTTTCCATTCAAGGCTGCAAAAACGAACCGACCCTATTCTTACTATGTTGACTGGACAGGGGAGTGGCAAGGTCACAGAAGTTCCTACAGCAAACACCATAACACTTGGGGTGTTTCGGGAATCACAGCTACTACATCAGATACTTTAGTTACGCTGAAGTTCACTTTTCACCAAAGTCCGATACCAGTGAAAACCAAAGAGTTTATCCTGCTCAGTAATCTTGATAGTACCGATTATGAGTTAATAGTGAAGGCTGAAGATGATAATTACGTGCACACTTTTCCTCAATCTGCTGGCTACTTGCGTGTAGAATATGGATTTGAGGTTGACTCAATAGAATTGACCTTCAAAAAGCCAGATAGTTCTGATTACGAGTTGAAGTTTTATGGGCTAATATCGAATAACTACAGACCAGGGATTACATACCACAGCATAGGCGTTAATGGCTCAAGGTTCGTTTCATTTCAGCGTTGCAAGCTATTTGAAGAACAACTCGCTTACCTCAAGCCGGACTTGTTGATCATGTCCATTGGAACAAATGACTCATCTGAACCGGGATATGACTCTGCTACATATCGATCAAATTTCAGATTGTTTTTAGAGCAAGCAAGGCGTGTTAATCCTAATTGTGCCATTATGCTCACCGTACCAAATGACAATTATGTAAGGCGTAAATATCACAACGATAATCTCGCATCTGTCAGAAGTGTAACCTACGAATTGGCGCAAGAATTTGACGCCAAAGTTTGGGATCTGTATGGATTAATGGGTGATGCAGGTTCAGCGAAGACTTGGAGGGATGCAGGTATGATGAAATCTGACTTGGTACACTTCACAAAAGATGGATACCTGTTGAAGGGAGACCTTTTCTATCAAGCGTTTTTAGAGGATTACTTGAAGTGGTATAACGAACAGCAACCGATTTGGACAGAATAAAATCCATATTCGAGTTTTCTGATCAACACCCCATGATCTTCACTGCCCTAGACTTTTGGGTGTTTTTTATTGCGGTGTTTGCTGGCTTTGCCATGTTAGCAAGTAAGACCAAGCTGCGCAACGCTTACCTGATGCTTGCCAGTTTCTTCTTTTACTATAAAACGAGCGGGCTCTTTCTCATTTTATTGGTGTTTTCCATATTGTTTGGTTTCAGTACGGGTGCGCTTATTCATGGTTCCAAAACTCCTTGGAAGCGGAAGACTCTTCTGTTTTCTGGCGTTGCTATGCATTTGTTTTTTCTATGCTACTTCAAATACGCCTACTTCTTTGCAGATATAACTGGCGACATTGCCGGTTTCAATTTCCATG
>Ga0257120_1001665_pt1 | contig 14299 bp, 10 predicted proteins | sample SI106_10metaG_FD_190153 | JGI IMG/M metagenome (GOLD analysis project Ga0257120, IMG submission 190153) | Marine microbial communities from Saanich Inlet, British Columbia, Canada - SI106_10 | ecosystem: Environmental > Aquatic > Marine > Inlet | place: Canada: British Columbia | collected... | reverse complement strand
TGAGAGTGGGTTGTGCTTGCAGGATGAATCGCTAAACTCCTTGCATCACCAATATTAGCAACGTGATATAGCATCTCCAGAGAATTAATGAATTTTTTTCCAGCTTCAATTCCGCCTTTAATTTCAAAGCCTTGAAGACCTCCGTTGCCACCAGATAGATATTTTTCAGCTCTCTCTTTTGGCTGGCCTGTTGCAATGCCTGGATAAGAAACACGCTCAACCATTGGGTGGTTTTGAAGAAAGTCTGCAACTTTTTGACCATTGGATGAATGCTCTCTCATCCTTAGGTTAAGAGTTTCAAGGCCCTGAATAAACATGAAAGCGTTAAACGGGCTCATGCAACTGCCTAGATCTCTTAAAAGAGTGGTTCTTGCCTTTAATATATATGCAATTGGTCCCATTGCCTTCACAGCATCAACCCAGACCAAGCCGTTATAAGATGGATCTGGCGTATTCAATGCAGGCTGTCTCTCAGGATGCGCCTCCCAATCAAAATTACCACCATCAATAATAATTCCACCAATTGAGGTTCCATGACCTCCTATATATTTAGTAGTTGAATGAATGGTAATTGCAGCGCCGTGCTCAAATGGCTTGCATATTATAGGAGCAGCAGTGTTATCTAAAATTAATGGTATGCCCATAGACCGACCAATTTCGGCTACTTCTGAAATTGGAAAAACTTCAAAACTAGGATTAGGCAAAACCTCTCCGTAATAAGCGCGAGTCTTTTCATCTGAAGCATTGGCAAAGTTCTGAGGATCAGATGGATCAACAAACCTTACTTCAATGCCCATGTCAGAAAAAACATTTTTAAATAGGTTGTATGTACCGCCATAAAGATGAGATGAGGCAACAATGTTGTCTCCATTTTTTGCAATGTTTTGAACAGCAATGGTGGAAGCAGCTTGACCAGAAGAGACAGATAAGGCTGCAACTCCACCTTCCAGAGCAGCGATTCTTTCTTCAAAGACTGCATTGGTTGGATTCATGATTCTTGTGTAAATATTACCAAGTTCACCTAAAGCAAAAAGATTGGCAGCATGATCAGCATTGTCAAACTGATAGCTTGAGGTCATGTGAATAGGAACTGTTACAGAGTTAGTGGTTTCATCTTTTCTCCAACCAGTATGCAAAGCAATGGTTGCAGGATTTTTATAGTCAGTCATATTATTTCCTTAAATGTTTTTAAAGTATGCATAGTTTAAAACATATCTGCATTTTCTCCCAAAAATACAAGGGTTAAAAGCATAATTTAGCTCAAGCTCACTACTTTAGTAGCTTAGCTACAAAAATAGTTAGCTTTAAGTACTATTTTAATGATATTTATTAAATTTATTGACTTTTTTAATGAAATAAATTTCAATCCACTACAAGTTAATTATTTTATAAAAGTCATGGCTAAAAAATATGTAAATTTTCGAGTTGGCGGAAGCCCACAAAAGGTAAATGATGATTACTCAGTATGGACAAATGATCTTCTGGGTAAAGTCATTGCAAGTAAGACCGTCATTCAACCAGGAAGATCAACTGTTGGGCATAAATTAGTTGAATCTGACGTTGTTTATATTATTGTGAATGGCCGCGGAACTATGGAAGTAATTGAGTATATGAACTCAATGGAAGGCCATGGCAAAGATCCTAGCCAAGGAATCGAACATCAAGATTCATACGCATTAACACAGGGAGATGTTATTCTTGTGCAATCGGGTGATTTTGTGAAAGTAGCCAATGAATCTGATCATGATCAGTTAACTTACATGAGAGTATTTGATAGAGAAGGCTGGAGACAATAATTTTAAGAAGGCAATGAAGAGCTATCAACTAATAAGTTCATAGCTTCTTCTACTGAGTAAGTATCAGTTTTATTCTCACTAAGGTTTCTGATTGAAACAGTATTCGAGATCATCTCCTCTTTTCCAATTACAGCCATCAAGGGCACTTTTGCATTGCTGTGTTCTCTAATTTTGTATCCAATTTTCTCATTTCTTAGATCCAATTCAGCTCTAAGATTTAAAGCATCACATTGAGCCTTGAGACTAGAGGCATAGTCAGACACTTCATCGGTTACGGTCATAAACACGATTTGGGTTGGAGCTAACCAAAGAGGCAGCTTGCCTGCGTAGTTCTCAATAAGAACGCCTAAAAATCTTTCAAAAGACCCCAAGATTGCTCGATGCATCATTACAGGCCTATGTTTTGTTCCATCCTCACCAACGTACTCTGCATCCAAACGCTCAGGAAGATTAAAATCAGCTTGAAAAGTTCCACACTGCCACTCTCGACCGATTGCATCAGTCAAAACAAAATCTAGTTTGGGACCATAAAATGCACCGCCACCCTCTTCGACTGAATAAGGAAGATCTAGTTTTTTAATAGCTGCTTCAAGAGCATTCTCTGCTTTGTCCCATACTGCATCAGACCCTACTCTTACTTCAGGGCGCGTAGACAATTTAATATCAAAAGTATCAAAACCTAAATCAGTATAAATATTTGAAAGCAGCGCAATAAAAGATGCAGTCTCAGATTCAATCTGATCCTCTGTACAAAAAATATGCCCATCGTCTTGAGTGAACCCTCTAACTCGCATCAATCCGTGCATAGTTCCCGATGCTTCGTATCTATGACAAGCACCAAACTCCGCTAAACGGATGGGTAAATCACGGTAAGATTTTAAGCCATGATTATAAACCTGAACATGACATGGACAATTCATTGGTTTAAGGGCATTTACTCTTTTTTCATTAGCATGCTCTTCATCAATCTCGGTAATAAACATGTTCTCGCGATACTTATCCCAATGACCGGAGGCTTCCCAAAGTTTTCTATCTACTACCAAGGGGGTATTAATCTCATCGTAACCGTTAGCAATCTGCTTTTTGCGGATGTAGTTTTGGAGAGCAATATAAATTGACCAGCCCTTTGGATGCCAGAACACCATGCCTGGTGCCTCTTCTTGCATATGAAAGAGATCCATTTGTTTTGCCAGCTTACGATGATCTCTTTTTTCAGCTTCTTCTAGAAGAGTTAAGTATTTATTAAGGTCTTTATCGTTTTTCCATGCTGTGCCATAGACTCTTGTGAGCATTTCATTGTTTGAATCGCCCTTCCAATATGCGCCGGAAATTTTTGTTAGCTTGAAAGAACCTACCTTATCGAGGCTAGGTAAATGAGGGCCTCTGCAAAGATCAATAAACCCAGTATCGCCTTGGCTGTAGATTTGAAAATCTGATTCTTGATCTGAGTCTTCAATAATTTTCACTTTATAAGACTCATCCAAATCAGCAAAACCTTTGATAGCATCATTTTTGGAGTGGATAGTTTTTTTGATCAGGTCTTTTGATGCGGCTATTTTCTCCATTTCTTTTTCAATCTTAGGTAAATCATCAATCGAAACGGTTTGATCGCATAAAAAGTCGTAGTAAAAACCATCGTCAATTGTGGGTCCAATTGCTAACTTTGCACTGGGATATAAGTTTTTTATCGCTCTAGCTAAAACCTGAGCAGCGACTGTATGGCGCATGATTTCAAGACCTTCATCTGAGTCAACGGTAAAGATAGAAATATCTGAATCTTGACAAACAATATCACTTAAATCTCTCTGCTCGCCATTCACACTGAAGGCAATGGCAGCTTTGGCTAGCCCAGCTCCAATCATACTTGCAATTTCAAGACCGCTGATACCAACAGGAGCCTGCTTCTGAGATCCATCAGGAAGTGTGATTGTAATTTCTGTGCTCATGGTAATAGTCCTTGCGATCTATTCTAATATTTTTAACTCCAAAGGTATATTTATAGTAGAACTTTTCATTAAATGGCCTTTAATTTAACATGGGGGAAGTGATTAAGTTTTTATATTCTAGGAGTTCATTATGTCAGTCAGCGTTTTACTTAGCGGCACATTAAAAGATGGTTTGGTAGAGAAATTAACAGAAATTTGTTCTGAGGCTTTTCACGTTACGCGTGCGTTTGATGGATGTCAAAATATCAATCTGACATTAAATGTTGAAAACCCACACAAATATGTTTTAACAGAGGTTTGGGATTCAAAAGAACACTATGAGAAATACCTGGCTTTTAGAACAGAAGATGGAACTGTCGGTGCAATTGGTGACATGAGTGTTGATGGTCCAAATATTGATATATTTGACATCACAGACGCATAGATTAACTTTAAGCCTTCTTAGTTAAATGGATATAACAGATCCCTCCTAAGGATTAGTTGCAGGTTCGATTCCTGCAGAGGGCACCATTCTTTTGGAGGCATTGGAAATGGTTAAAAACAATCCAGTGCATCTAAAGCCATATGGATGATCAAACCAACTCCAATTAATCTAGTTTTAGGATAAAAACTCATCGTTAGGTATAAAGCTATGAACCAATACTGATGCAAGGGATGGAAGCCTATGCTGCAACGGCTTGCATCATAAATGGGACTGGCTAATAAATGATCTAAATCAACCAGCATAGTTGCCATCATAACTAAATAAGACAGCTTCCAATTCTCTCTAAAAAATAAAAATGCAATCAATAAAGGAGCAAAGAAATGCAAAACTAGGTGAGATATCATTTAGCTATTTTTCCATATTAGAAATTTTATTCCTACTTAATATTGGTGATATCTTGCAACGTAATAATTAATGTTTACACTGCCAACATCAATCAAGAAATATAGCTAAAGTGATGATGCAAAATTCAGTCCTGAAAAGACGACTACAACGTCCAGCTAAAGATCAAAACCGCCTTATCAAAACATTTAATCAAGTGTTAGCTCGCCATTTATTAACTATGGCCATTATTGCAGGAATTTGTATTTTCATATCAATTGAGTCATTTGCAAATAGCATCTATTTAAAACCACTAACATCTTCTCCAGTTTTTTATTTTTTTATTCTGACAGTTATATCGTTGTTTTTTATTTTCTTCTATTCAAAGAGAGGGCATAAAATTGAATGGATTCATGTAGCTTGGTTAACTTACCTGCTGTTTATTTCTGTAGTTGAGGAATTTGCTTTCAGGATGATGTTGCCTATTCTGCTAAGTGGCACATTTGGCATGATGTCTGCCGTATTATTTAGTAACTTTCTATTCGCATTCATTCATTATGTGACACTGCGTTGGAAGTTGATAAATTGTGTTGTTGCTTTTATGGGTGGCCTGGGACTTAGCAGGCTTTTAGTCAGCACGGAAGATATAGCGATTCTTATTTTGGTCCATTACTTTTTTACTTTTCTTAACACCCCTCTTCCACCAGAGCGAAGATAATTTAGAACAAGGTTAGCGCTAAGGGTTTGCTTTACTCCGATTTCTAATAGAACCAAAACCTAGAGAACAGTTTGATGTTGATGAAAGCTCGTAAGATAAAGGTTTCAGGCAGCTTAGCTATTCTTACTCATTAACCAGTTCCTTAGCAGATAAATTGATGAGTATCCTATCTGCATAATGAAATAGAGCAATATATAACCCTGTGCTTACAGCTAACTTAAAATCAAATGGAATAGCTGCAATGTATGTTTGAATTAATGACCCGCCACTTGATAACCATACTGCTCCATTAACAAAAATGTGCCAAGTTAAAATGGCACTAAGATATCCCGGTAAAAGACTTTTACTTAGCTGGCTAATTAAAGGAGTTATAGCAAATATAATTAGCATTGCTATAAAGATAGTTAGGCTGACCGGCTCTAGAAATAAATTAGTGAATGCAATAATACTAATTGGAAAAAGGCACTGTATATATTTATTATTTGTTAGCCTTGGCATAAAAACTGCTAGCGCTAATAGAGGGGTAAAGTTTCCTGGAAGACCTATAAATCTACTTGCTACTAATAAAGATATTAGAAATATTGAATTCTTAATCATAGTCTTTCCTTGTTTAATTCTTATGTGATGATCTTTCATAGGATTATTATAATGTAGGTATTGGCGTAACCAATATGATTATAGGTCTACTCCCTTTCTTGCCATAATACCTTGGTTGTATGCGTGTTTTATTTCTTTAATTTCAGAAACTGTATCTGCCCACTTTTTTAACTTAGAGCCTCCAGCTCTTCCAGTTACAACCACAGACTGATTTTTTGGGCGGTCTTGCAAGGCTTTTATTACAGAACTCTCTTGTAGATATTTAAAACTTAGCATGTAGGTCAGCTCATCTAATACAATCAAATGATAACTAGGATCTTTTAACATTGCTTCAGCAATCAACCAGCTTTTTTTGGCAGCAGCTATATCCCCTTTTCGATCCTGACTATCCCATGTAAAACCAGTACTCATTTGATGGAAGTCTACGGAAGGACATTTTTCACTAATATAAATCTCCTCACCTGATAACTGTTCTCCTTTTAGAAACTGAATAACTCCTACCTTATAACCATACCCAAGAGCTCGAATCACCATACCAAAAGCAGATGTTGATTTACCTTTTCCATTTCCTGTCAGCAGTATGCCAACGCCACGATCAATGTCTGCGGCAGCAACAGAAGCGTCGATGTTCTTTTTCAGAGCCATCATTTTTTTTTGATGGATTTTTTGTTGTTTATCTTGCTCAACGCTCATAAATGCTCACTATATTTGATTTGCAACTATATCAGTAGGTCATAAGATCAAAGGATCTAGAGTTTATAGCGAATCCCAACATTCGCACTAAATCCAAGGGTTTGATAGCTGAAGACTTCCTCATAGCTCTCATCAAACAAATTATCAAATCGTATATATATGTCTAGGTTTTGAGTGGCTTTGTAATTAGCGCTTAGGTTGATGAGCGTGTAGTCTGCTAGTTTTACGTTTGCAGGATAGACAACATCTATTTGAGAACCATTGTACTGAGCATTAGTATTGATATGCAGAGTGTCCTTGACCTGCCAAGATAAATTTAAGCTTCCAGTGTGACGGGGGCGCCGAACCTCATCCACGTAGCGATCGTTTCCATCAGACTCAACTGCATCGGTGTAGGTGTATGAAAAGTTTAAGGATACAGCATCGTTGAATTGATTTAGTGTGATGAGCTCCATACCTTGTCGCTTGCTTAATCCCGCCCTATTCACCGAGGTATAGCGAAACGTAACTGGATCCACAAAATTACCATCAATTTCATTCTCTAATTCAGAGTTGAATAATGTGAAGGAGATGCTAGAGTGGCCTCCCAAAAACTGCTGATCAATGCCAAGTTCCCAGTTAGAGGACTGTTCGGGTTCTAGTGATGGGTTACCAATAAAGTTAGTATAAAAACCAAAGCGCTCGGTAAAAGTTGGGTTTTTAATTGCTGTTCCATAGGCGCTTCTCATGCGTAAACTGTCGTTGATTTGATAGATAGCCTCAATCCTTGAAGTGTTGCCAGTATTAAATTCAGAATTATCATCATAACGAGTGCTGGCGGCCACTGTGAGTTTGTCCGAGATATCAGCTCGGTACTCTAAAGCCATGCTATCAGTGTCGCGGCTTCTTTTTTGATTGGGGTCATAGATACCAAAAATTCCATAATCGTTAATCACTCCTCGTTGTTGGAACTTCTCCTCCTCACGCTCGACCAAAAAAGACAGACGATGATTGAGCTCGCTCCAAAGCAAGGAGCTCACCAACCTTTGTTGATCTTTGTTTGAGTAAGTTGCTGTGCCTGGTATGTTGCCATTAAATTCAGCGTTCTCATTTGTTGACCTTGCTATTGATAGCTGATGCTGCCAGTGACCATCAAGAGATGAGTAGTCTGCTTTGAGTCGTTTAGTGCTGCTGAGGAATTTCGATAAATCATCTTGATCGTCGATCAAACTATCAAAATTAATGTCTGCGTCAAACTCATTTATCCCATCTGATTGGCGGGCTGCAAGAGTTAGGTTCAGTTGATTGCTAACCCTCCATCCAGATTTTAAGTTTAGATTGGTGTTCTCATAGCCATCTTTTTCAGAGCCTGAGCGAGAAATATTATCGCCGTCAGTTTGAAGGTCGCTTATCCCAAGGCGCATATCAAAAGCTCCATCTTTAAGACCAATACTTATTCCATTATTTTGAGTATTAAAGCTCCCTATTTCAGAAAAGATATTAGTACTTAAGGGTTGATCAGCGCTTCGGGTAATAATATTTACAACGCCGGCCATTGCATCGCTCCCTAGCATAGAGCTTTGGGGTCCACGAATAACTTCTATGCGCTCAATGTCGGATGCAACTAAATTGCCCCAGTTGAATTCATCGTTTTGCGATGGATTATTGACCTCTACTCCGTCAATCAATACAAGCAAATGATTGGCTTCTCCTCCCCGCACTCTAATTTGTGTTTGAGAGCCTTGAACGCCGCTTCGACTAACTGCCAGGCCTGCAACATCACGCAGTAAATCACTGACACTTACGACCGCTCTATTTTTTATTTGATCGCTGCCAATAATAGTAATCGCATTAGCTGAGCGCTTGGAGGTAATAGGGAGCAAGGATGCGCTAACAAGAATATTTTCCATATCTCCATCTACTTGATGAGCGGCAGAAAAGCCAGAAATAATAGAGGCAATACACATCATTAAGGTCAAAAACTTATTCATGATAATGGGGCTCAGAGGCTGTAATAATTAAAATATTTATCAAGTTCAAATAATTGGCTAGTATCCTAAAACAGGAGCAAGCCAAATCTCGTTCTCATCTACGCTCTCGTCTCTTTCCTTGGAGTAAGCTTCAACCTGATCCTTATCCACTCTTCCTAATTGGAAGTAATGGGATTCTGGGTGAGAGAAATAGAAGCCACTAACACTTGCTGTTGGCCACATAGCTAAGGACTCTGTGAGACTAAGATCTATGTTCTTATCAACATCAAGGAGCTGCCAAATGACTAATTTACCCCGATGGTCAGGGCAAGATGGATATCCTGGAGCTGGTCGAATGCCTTGATATTTTTCGCTGATCAAAGCTTTATTGTCGAGCTCCTCTTTTTTTGCATAGCCCCAAAGCTCACATCGAACTTTTTTGTGAGCCCACTCAGCAAATGCTTCAGCAAAGCGATCAGCCAATGCCTTTAAAATAATAGCATTGTAATCATCTAGCCCTGCCTCAAAACGCTCAATATGCTCATCAATGCCATGGCCTGCAGTTACAGCAAAAGCACCAATATAATCATCTTTCTCATCAATAAAATCTGCCAGGGAGTTGGATACTAGGTCTTCTCTGGATTTCTGCTGACGAAGGCAATGTAATAATAATTCCTCTGAGGAATCATCAGTTTCTATGGCAATAGCATCTCCAAGTGAGCGCGCAGGGAGTAGCCCAATCACTCCTTTTGGCTTAAGCCATTTCTCATTCATTAATTGTTTGAGTATTAACTGGGTATCGTCCCAAAGTTTTCGAACTTCTGGGCCCTTAACCGGATCCGACAATAAATCAGGGAAGCGACCGCTAAACTCCCAGGCATTAAAATACGGCATCCAATCAATAAACTCATGAAGCTCTTCAAGGCTTGGAGAAAGCACAGTAATACCTAGCTTTAATGGAGCAGCTTCTTTCAGCCTCATATCTAGAGTTGCTTTGCGAGTTATGGCCTCAGGAAAAGGCCTTAAGGGTGTGGTTGCCCTTGAAGCATAAGCGTCACGCTTGTTAGTATGCGCTAATGCCAACTCTTCAGCATACGCATCGCGCTCAGTCATGAGTCGCTTTGCAACACGAACAGATCTAGAGGCATCTTTTACATACACCACTGTTCCTGAATAAGCAGGATCAATTTTAACGGATGTGTGAGCCGGGCTGGTTGTGGCTCCACCTATGAGCAAAGGTCGAGTATCGCCTCTGCGCTCCATTTCTTTTGCAACACTAACCATTTCATCGAGTGACGGGGTAATTAAACCTGACAAACCTATAAAATCACAGTTTTCTTTATCTGCAACTTCTAATATTTTCTCCTTCGGCACCATGACCCCCAGATCAATCACCTCAAAGTTATTGCACTGCAAAACAACGCCAACAATATTTTTACCGATGTCATGAACATCTCCTTTAACAGTTGCGAGGACAATTTTGCCATCTGACTGCATTTTTCCGCCACCTTTTTCCTTTTCAATGAAAGGCACAAGATAGGCTACTGCTTTTTTCATGACTCGCGCAGATTTAATAACCTGGGGCAAAAACATTTTGCCGGCTCCAAATAAATCTCCCACGTGATTCATACCATCCATTAAAGGGCCTTCAATCACATCTAAGGGTTTCTCTGCTAACTGCCTAGATTCTTCAACATCTTCAACAACAAAAGTATCAACGCCTGTGACCAATGAGTGTTTTAGTCTTTCATTAATGGGAAGGCCTCGCCAATCCTGATCAATGCTTCTGACTGAGGCGCTGTTGCTGTCTGCATATTTTGGGGCAAGGTTCAATAATGCTTCTGTAGCCTCTGGGTTACGATTAAGAATCACGTCCTCCACAACCTCTCGCAGTTCATCAGGCAATTCATCATATATGGCCAATTGCCCAGCATTAACAATGGCCATGGTCAGACCATTTTTAATGGCGTGAAAAAGGAAAACTGAATGCATGGCTTCGCGAAGAACGTTGTTACCGCGAAAGCTAAATGACACGTTAGATAAGCCTCCTGATAGGGATACTCCAGGGCAGAGTTTTTTTATCTCAGCGCAAGACTGAATAAAAGAGAGTCCGTATATATTGTGTTCTTCAATCCCTGTGGCAACGGCAAAAATATTTGGATCAAAAATAATATCATGGGGATCTAAGCCGACTTTTTCGGTTAATAGGTCGTAAGCTCGCTTACAAATGTCTACTTTTCTTTTCAGGGTATCTGCTTGCCCCTCCTCATCGAAAGCCATTACGACAACAGCCGCACCATAGCGTTTAACTAATTTTGCTTGCTGAATAAATGCTTCCTCCCCTTCTTTCATTGAGATGGAATTAACGATAGATTTGCCTTGCACGCACTTAAGACCAGCTTCAATAATTGACCATTTACTTGAATCTATCATGAGAGGAACTTTTGAAATATCAGGCTCACCGGCTATTAGATTTAAGAACCGAACCATGGCTGATTCTGAGTCCAACATTCCCTCGTCCATATTTATGTCGATAATCTCAGCTCCATTTTCTACCTGTTGTCGAGCTACCTGAAGCGCGGCATCATAATCCCCAGCTTCAATCAATCGTCTAAAAACAGCAGAGCCTGTCACATTGGTGCGCTCTCCAATATTAATAAACAAACTATCAGAGTTGATTTCTAGAGGCTCTAGACCGCTAAGAAGCATTGATCTAGGTGATGGAGGAATCACCCTAGGAGTTAAATTTGTTACTATTTCTTTTATTAGCTTAATATGCAGTGGCGTAGTTCCGCAGCAACCACCAACAATATTAAAGAGCCCTTCTTCACCAAACTGTTTAATAATTTCTGCCATTTCAGAAGCAGATTGATCATACTCGCCAAATTGATTTGGCATGCCAGCATTAGGGTGAACACTTACATAGCAATCAGCAATTTGTGAAATTCTTTGTAAAAATGGGCGAAGTTCAGCAGCCCCTAATGCACAATTTAATCCTACGGAGATTGGTTTGGCATGCCGGACAGAATTCCAAAATGCTTTTGTTGTTTGCCCAGATAAGGTTCGGCCAGATGCATCGGTAATAGTCCCAGAAATCATAATTGGGATATCAATATTGCGGTTTTCAGCTACACAGTCAATTGCAAATAATGCTGCTTTTGCATTAAGAGTATCAAATATAGTTTCAACCAGAATTAAATCAGCACCGCCATCTAGAAGTGCCATTACAGCTATAGTATAGGTGTCAACGAGTTGGTCAAAAGAAATATTTCTATATGCGGGATCTTCAACATCTGGGCTAAGAGAGCAAGTCCTGCTGCTTGGCCCCAAGACACCCGCTATAAAAATGTCTTGTTCATCAGTTTTTTTCTGAAAATCAATAGCTTCTTTGACAATCTGAGCTGCGGCAAAGTTTAATTCATATACTAAATCCTCCATGCCATAATCCGACATAGATGGGGCATTAGAATTAAAAGTGTTCGTCCCAATAATATTTGCGCCAGCTTCAATAAATTGTTTATGAATATTTGAAATAATATCTGGCTGTGTAAGGGTTAAGAGATCATTATTGCCTTTAAGATCACTCGGCCAGTCAGCAAATCGCTTGCCCCTATAATCTTTTTCTTGCAAATCATGACCTTGAATCATGGTTCCCATTGCCCCATCCAAAAGAAGAATTTGATTTTTTAATAGATCTGTAATTCTATTTCTAACCAATGGCCTGTTGTTTTCTTTCATGAGAGATTTATTCGAGAAAGTATTTTTTGTAATAACTCAGATTGATTTAAGGCATAAAAATGAAAACTATTAATGCCCATCGATTGAAGATCTTCAATTTGCTTAATGCATATTTTGATAGATGCCTCTTCATTTTTTTGGACGTCATCTGAAAACTGATTAATAATTTCAGAAGGAATATTAGTGCCACATCTTTTGGCCATATTGCATAGGCTAGTAATGTTATAAATAGGCATAATGCCGGCTATAAGCTCGCTATCAATATTGCGATGTTTCATCGCTGTGATGAGTCTTTGGTAGTCATGTGGAGAGAAGCAAAACTGCGAAATAGATTGTTTTGCTCCAGCAAGAGTTTTGTTCTTCAATAGATTTAGATCAAAATTAAAGCCTGACGATTCAGGATGCGGTTCAGGATAAGCAGAAACTATGACTTCCATGCCGCTGTTTATTAAAGATTCTACAAATTCTGAGGTGCTCGCAAACCCTTCTTTGTGAGCTAAAAAATTACCTTCGGCAACATCTCCTCTGAGGGCAACAATCTTAGTAATGCCTAACTCTTTAAATTCATCGATAATTAGATCTAATTGATTCTTTGTTTTTCCAACCAGTGTGAGGTGAGCTACTATATCTATATTGTGGCTTTCTTTAAAAGCTTTAATTAAGCCTATACTGTTTTTTTGAGAGCTCCCCAGGGCTCCATAGGTAATAGATATAAATCTTGGCCCAAAAATACTCAGACGAGCATACTCCTCAACAACTTTTTTAAAATTCATATCCTTAGGCGGATAGAATTCATATGAAATTTTCATTTTCAAAAACCTTCGATTGGGTATCTTGCTTAGCAGTTTAAGTATGCAAGCAAGAGAAATCACTTTTTTGTATATTATATACGCATATAATAATAATAGTAATTATAGACTAGAATTTAAATTAGTCGTTGTTATTTTATCTGAACTCGATAGTTGCTAGTGTTCTACTTTCAGTGGCACTTTGGGGTCTAAGCCAAGCGCTTCCTTTTCTGCTTTGACCATAGCGCGTACCTCTGCCAAAAGGGCTTTCGCGTCATAGACAATGCCGTCTTTAATTGTCCAGCGTACGCCACCAACTCGCTCGACTCGCTGAGTTTCTTCGTTAAGTTTAGGCACGCCTGTTCCATAAAGAGATTTGAGGTTGTGTAGCGGGTTTTCGTCAACAATGATCATGTCGGCTTTTTTACCAACCTGTATTGTGCCAATATCTTGATCTTGTCCAAGTACTTGCGCACCAATTTTAGTGGCGGCCCGAATCACCTCAAGAGGATGGAACCCGGCTTCTTGGAGCAGTTCTAATTCTTGAATATAACCAAAACCATAGAGACTATAAATATAGCCAGTGTCACTGCCAACTACCACTTTACCGCCTCGATTCTTGTACTCATTTACAAATTGCATCCACAGTTTGTAATTGTGCTTCCATTCAAGTTCATCTTCGGTGGTCCAGTTAAAAAAGAAAGACCCATGCTTCTCTCTGCTAGCACGATAGAAGTCCCATAATCCAGGGGCAGTATATTCGTAGTGCCACTCAGCGGTATAGGCGCGCATGAAATCGCGACTTGCTAGATAAATAGTGAAGGTTGGGCTTAAGCAAAAATCGCGTTCTAGTAAGGTTTCCATAACCTGATTCCAGCGCTCTGTGCCTGGCCCTGCAGCCTGCTTCCATAATCTCCCGGCCTGCGCAAAACGTTGCTGTTCATTGCTGTAAATATAATCTGATGGATAGTCTTGAATTACCTTATCCGTAAACAGCGCTTCCGGTAAGCCGTACCAATGTTCCATGCAATCTAAGCCGCGACTGGAGGTATCCAAGACATTTGCGTGAGCTACATTTAACTGAGCATGATGCATAGTGGTGTTGAGCTCTAATTTTTCAGCTTCTTCTAGTGCAGCCCATAAAATCTCTTCTGGCGCCCCCATAAACTTAATACCGTCTGCGCCAATACGTTTGAGATACTGGACGCGCTCACGAGCATCATTAGCGGTGTTGATTGGCGCTAGTTTTTCTCCCCCATCCACAGGCAT
>Ga0257120_1001662_pt1 | contig 14310 bp, 10 predicted proteins | sample SI106_10metaG_FD_190153 | JGI IMG/M metagenome (GOLD analysis project Ga0257120, IMG submission 190153) | Marine microbial communities from Saanich Inlet, British Columbia, Canada - SI106_10 | ecosystem: Environmental > Aquatic > Marine > Inlet | place: Canada: British Columbia | collected... | reverse complement strand
AAAAGGAAATTAGAGGAGTTTGATTCTAAATTAATTAATTTTTTTATCAAAAACACAATTAACAAGCCACTGACAAAAGCAGCTATTTATGTTGAGATGGAAATTGAAGATTTTATAAATAAATTAAGGCTCCCAATTGGAAGTAAAAAGGAGAATTTAAAAGTTTTTGACCATGATTTGTGGCTCCACAATGAAAGATGGATTAAACGTAAACTTAACTACAACCGTAAAATTCAATTGACAGGTAAAGGTGAAATTACGCCTGAGATTTTTTACAATAACGCTAAAGGAAAATCATTAGATGAAGTAGCAGGAATTTTAGACTTTACAACACCCCAATTTATCAAACTATGCCATTTGTCTAATGATAATAAGCCTCCACCATTATTTAGTGATAAGCTTTGGGAAAAGAACAAAAAGTGGATAAAGCAGAGATTACAAAAACTATCAAAAGAAAATTTAAGAAATAGCCCCACTGGAATTATAAAAAGATCAAATAACTCTAAAAGAGTAGCTTCAGGAGTTTACGGGGAATTAGTAAAAGCAAAAACCATTAAATCAATTATATACACAAGAATGTAATGTCAAACTTCAAATTCCTACATAAAGAGTGGCCTGCCATATTTAGAGAAGCTATTGAAGCACAAAAAACCCAGACGCAGGCTAGTTTAGCTGGGGCAGAAGATTTGTTTAACAGCCTTTTACAAAAGGCATTTAAAGGAGAGTTGGTATGAGTTTAATTTTTCCTGTACTTACTAAAACCCAGTCTGGCTCCTTGCAAGAGTTTATTTCTTTTTGGAGCAAGTTGTATGCGTATGATAATGCTGTGCTGTATAACAAAATACATCATAAAGTCTTGTCAGAAAAAGACATAAAAGACCTATTTCAGTGGAAAAACGGCATGAAACTTAGCCAGGCAAAAGAGAAAAGTTTAAAAATTAAAATCCTCAAAAAAATAAAGATTATTAACAGCCTTAGAGCAACAACTGAAATTGATCTTGACTATTTTTTAAAAGAATTTAAAGAGGTGTCTGTGGTATGGAAGGTGTTTTTATTGCACATTATAAGCCCAAGTATGTATCCTATTTATGACCAACATATTCATAGGGCATATCGGTTTATGAATAATGAAGCATCAGATGGTATTAAAGCAAGCATGAATGAAGCCACTAAATTAAAATTTTATTTTGAAGAATATTACCCTTTTGTAAAGCAGTCAAAAATAAAAGACCTTAAAAAAATGGATGAAGCTTTTTTTGCTTTTGGCCAGTTTATAAATATTGGTAATCAGAAAATATTAGTAAATTAAAAATTCTAGATGGATAAAAACAATCAGTTTATAAAAAATAGCACCTATAGATTAATATCTAAAGTTAAATGGTATTATGATTTTTCAAAAGATGGAGAGTATGGGTTTTTAGAATTGAACCCATCAATGGATATTTATTTTAGAGGAGAGGTTGTTAAAGGTATTCTGCCTAAAAATTTAAAAGAAGATGATATCGTTATTGCAGATGTATTAATAACAAAATATGACAATGAACAAGATTTACGCGCTGAAAGTGTTAAACTGCTTTCTGACGAAACAGATTTAACTTTCCTATTGTACTGTTGTGTTATCTTAAAAGATCAGAGAGTTTTTCCTCATACAATTAAACAGACAAAAGAGTCTGCTTCAACCTTAAATAAAGCAGATAAAATAAAAATAAAAGAAATCATAAACATTTTCTTGGATGAAAAATCTACGGAGATTAAAAATTATATTTTCCTTTATGAATTGTGTAAAATATCAGGTATTAGTTACCTTGATATAATTGCAAATCAGGTGTTAAAACTATTTTCAAATCAAGAGAAATTTAAATTTTGGCAAGTAACAAACGCTAATGTTCCATTTCAACAAATTAAAGACCAAATTATAGAAAACATTTATACCACAGATGATTTTTCTTGTTTAGAAAAGTTAGAAAATGAACATGTGGAACAGGTGTTAACTGCTATAATGTCTAAGGTTGCTGAGCAGAATACGGATGAACATGTTGTAAAAGAAACATTAATCATAAAAGAATTTAATGAGTACAATCTAGAATTTGATTACACACTAATTAAAGACAATAAAATACTCTCACTATGGAAAAATAGAATACTTAATTTCTTTCCACTGGAAATTATATTTACAACACTCCATAATAATTTCTTAAAAAGCATAAAAAAGAATGAGGGTTCTGAAGAATCATCAAATAAAGAAGTAGTAAACATTTTTAGGTTAGTTTCTGATGAAGAATTAAGAGATTTATTTGCTCGAGCACATTATAACATAGAAGTTATAAAAGAAAATACAGAGGTTAATTTTTTAATCTTTTTATTTAAACATATTAAAAACTTAGAATTAAAAAATAAACTAATCGCCACAGTTTTTAAGAAGTCTACAGACTTTATAAAATTAAAATGGTTCGTTTTGGATTATACAGATTCATTGGATTATCAGTCAGCGGTTTTATATACGGGATTATTATCCGCTAGAGATCAAAAACTATTTTTTAAGAAGGTATTAATGCTCATTGATACTAAAGCCCAAGAGTTAAACTTAGAGGATTTAAATAAAATAACAACGATAGACTATCAAATCAATGAATATGCTAAAGAAATTGATGGAGTTGGATTAGATTTTACATTAAGTGTTATACTTAAAATTGTAAATGATTTAAAGAATAATAAGGTCACACAGCGGAATGATATTTTTGAGATTGTTGCTAGTCTTGTAAAGACCCCAAATGACTTATTAGTTATTGATGGTTTTTTTGAATCATGTGACGGTAAAACAATAATTAAACAATTAACTAATCAGCAGGAGAACGCACCCACTGAATACGAAAAGAAAAAAACAGAATTTACCCCAAGGTTTTCTGCTTATTGTGATGGAAGAAAATCTCTTATAAAAGATACTGACCAACCAAACCTCTGCAATAAATCTGGATTTGAATTTTGGTGGTGTGAAAACACCAAGTGTTACGATGTATGTAGAACCAAGCATAAGCCTAAAGACTGGAAACATTATACGCTAGAAGATGTTTTAAGGATTTTAAAGATAGATTATGTTGAGCGCCAGTATGAAATTTTACTAAATGTCATAAATAGAGCAAATCGGTTTTTAGAACATTTAAGTTGTAGGTCTTGTAATACAATATTGAGACCAAAGAGTAAGTCAAAATATGCCTTTTATGGAGTAACAATTTTTAATTGCACTGATGATAAATGTGAACAACATCAAGAAGAAATCTATCTGTCTCACTGTTTAAATGGAAAATGTGAAGATTTAATTGATAGTAGAGATAGCAAAAAGTGTAAGTCAGAGGGATATGATGATAAATGCGGTTGGTACATATGTAATAACTGCCTAGCTTGCTGTAGTTCAGAGAAGTTGTCAAGCAGAAAATACGGTTTAGAGATTAATGGCTTAGAATATAAATGCCACACAGAGGGGCATTTAGATAGGGGTATAATTTGTTGTCCAGATTGTGGTAATGAAACAAATACAATAGAGGGCTCGTCTGAGATGTATAATAGGCAATTGGAATGGTTTTTAAAGCATAAAGACAATCATCCAAATATTACAAATAGTGGAATGAGAAATGATGGAAAACATTGGTTCATCTGGTCACAAAATAACATACCTGAAGAAGAGTATAGAGATTTATTAAAATCTTTTTTAATAAATGGATTTAATATACCAGATTTTAATGATTTAGATAAAAAAAGTAATTTAATAGCAGAGCCCTTTAGACTTACAAATCAAGGTGAAAATATAATTGAATGTTCTCATTGCAACACTACAAAAAACTTAGGAGATAAAAATGATTTCGATTTTGGCAGGTTAAACGCAATTAAATCATTTCATAGGGTATTGTTCCCTAACTATAAAGTTAATCGATAATAACGAACGATATGATTAATTCTATTTTTGTAATTAGTATTTTTAAATATAAAAAATAAGAAGTGAGTAACTTTCAATTCCTACATAAAGAGTGGCCTGACATCTTTGCAATAGCAAAGGAGGCAGAGGAATTATCCAATGTAAAGGCTCGCTCAAGCCTTGTAAATTCAAGAGCTGCCCTAGAAAAAGGAGTTCGTTGGATGTGTGTCAATGATTCAAGATTAACACCAGAGTATAATGAAAGAGAAACGGTTTACCGCATTTTAATATCGAACTACTTTAAAAGTGCAGTATCTGAAAAACCCTTTAGAAAAAAGCTTCACCTTCTACAACAATTAGGAAATCAAGCCGCACATGGTGAAGAAACCAGTATTGATAAATCAAATATTGGAATAAAAATACTCTTCGAATTTTGTTGCTTTTTAGCTCTTTCATATGGGGATTTAGAAATTAAAACACCTGTTTTTACGAATATTGAATTTACAGGCAATGAAATATCCGAAACCAAAGAAGAACTCAAACGATTAGAAACACAACTAGAGAAGCAACACCAAAAAGATAAATCTCAGCGAGAGATTTTACTTGAGCAGCAAGAATCACTTGAGAGTCTCCGTAAAGAGTTAGAAGAGAAAGGAAAGCTACTTGCTAAAAGAGCCGAAAAACGGAGTAAAAAAGTAAAACTCATACCCTCATTAATTCCAGAATCCGTTACACGGAAATTATTTATCGATGTTCTTCTTAAAGAAAGTGGCTGGCATAATTTAATTGAAGGCAAAGACCTTGAATACAAAGTAACGGGCATGCCGCTAACAACAAACCCAAGTGGTATTGGCTATGTGGATTACGTGCTCTGGGATAATACTGGCAAGCCCTTAGCAGTAATTGAAGCTAAGAAAACAGCAGTATCTCCAAAAGCTGGTAAACAACAAGCGCTTTTATATGCAGACTCTCTAGAGCAGATGCATGGGCAACGACCACTTATTTTCTACTCTAATGGATATGATACCTTTTTCTGGGACGACACATTCTACCCAGAAAGGCAGGTACAAGGGTTTTTCACCAAAGATGAACTGCAATTAATGTTGCAAAGAAGACAATCGCGCAAGGATTTAAGGCTATTTAAGACCAATCATGCAATTGCCGGCAGGCCATATCAACTGGAAGCAATACAAAGGGTCGCAGAGAACTTTGCTAGAAATACACCAAGAGGAGCACTAACAGGAGGCAAACGCAAAAGCCTTATGGTAATGGCTACCGGAAGTGGTAAAACAAGAACTTCTGTGGCTATTGTAGACATGCTCACCAAATGCAATTGGGCTAAAAGGGTATTATTCCTTGCAGATCGTAATGCATTGGTTACACAAGCTAAAAATGCTTTTAATGATAACCTGCCAGACTTAACTGCAATAGATTTAACCAAAGAAAAAGAAGACAGTAATACCCGTTTGGTATTTTCTACCTATCCCACCATAATGAATAAGATTGACAGCAATCGTGAAGGGGATAAACGATTTTACAGTCCTGGTCATTTTGATCTTATTATTATTGATGAAGCACACCGTTCGGTATATCAAAAATACGGTGCCATATTTGAATATTTTGACTCTTTACTTATTGGTTTAACTGCAACCCCCAAAAAAGATATTGACCACAACACTTATAAATTATTTGGAATTTCTGACGATGATCCAACTTTCGCTTATGAACTTGAAGAGGCCGTGAAAGACGGTTATTTGGTGCCTCCAAAAGTCATTAGCGCAAATCTAAAATTCCCTTCTGAGGGTATTAAATACAATGATTTATCTGATGCTGAAAAGCAAGAGTATGAAGAGAATTTTGGTGACCCAACTAACGAGGAGGCTCCTGAAGAAATTAGTAACTCAGCCATTAATCGATGGCTTTTTAATACAGATACTGTAGACAAAGCACTTGATCACTTAATGCGTGATGGTAGAAAAGTTATGGGTGGAGATAAATTGGGAAAAACCATCATTTTTGCTAAAAATCATCAGCATGCTATTTTTATAGAAAAACGCTTCAATGAGAACTACCCTGAATACAGGGGCAAGTTTTTACGAGTCATTGACAACTATGAATCCAAAGCCCAAGACTTATTAGAAAAATTTACAGATGCCTATCAAGAAAACGACCCACAAATAGCTGTTTCTGTTGACATGATGGATACAGGTATTGATGCTCCAAGAGTGGTTAATCTCATGTTTTTTAAAGCAGTAAAAAGCTATACTAAGTTTTGGCAAATGATTGGAAGAGGTACACGCCTATGTCCTAACCTATATGGACCAACTTATGATAAAAATGACTTTTTAATATTTGACTACTGCCGTAATTTCGAGTTTTTTGACGAGCATCCTGAAGGATCAAAATCAAAAAATCAGAAATCTTTGTTGCAAAAAACTTTTGAGGCAAAAGTCAAAGTCGCTTATTTAATTGGTCAATTGCCCGCTCAATCAAAAGAACAAAAAGAAATTTACACGAAATACCTTAAAGAATTACATCAGGCTGTAATTGATTTGGATGAAAAGCGATTTAGAGTTCAAGCACAAATGAGACAAGTGAATGAATACCGTCATGAGACTAAATGGCAACACCTTTCACAAAACGACCTATTAGAAATCGGTAAACACATAGCACCATTAATCATTGGTGATGAAGGTGATGATGAACTCGCCCGTCGATTTGATTTTCTAATTTTATCCTACCAGATTGTCATACTATCAGGTTCAGGAAAGACAGAACGTTACAAAGTAACTGTATACAAAACTGCAAGAGGTCTGCAAAAATTAAACAACATACCACAAGTGGCCGCCCATATCTCTTTTTTAAAGAAAGTTCAAACAGAACAGTATTGGTCTAAAATCAATGTAAAAAAACTTGATGACCTAAGAATAAAGATGCGAGACCTCATAAAGTTTTTAGAATTAGAAACACAAATACCAGTGTATACTCATTTTAATGACGAAATCACTATTGACCCTAACATACGTGAACCTCTAGAAGGTGAAGGATATGGATCTCTAGCAGAGTATAGAGAGAGAGTTGAAAAGTACGTTAGAGCCAACAAAAATCATCTAACTATTTCAAAACTAATGAATAATGAGCCTATAACAGAAAAAGAACTTTCTGAATTAGAAAGAATACTTTTTACCAATGAAGGAGCACAGTCAAAAAAACGATTAGAAAAAGAATTTGGAGAAATGCCTTTAGGATATTTTGTTCGAAGTATTCTTGGTCTAAGTCAAAAAGCTGCTCAATCAGCTTTCTCAAATTTCATTCAAGAAGGTCAATTTTCTGCAAATCAAATGACATTTATTAATACAATAGTACGTTACCTTCTAATTAATGGAACTATTGATAAAAAAATGTTAGCAAAACCACCTTTTACTGAAATTCACGACCAAGGTATTACTGGTGTGTTTGCAATAGATAGAGCAAAAGAAATCATTTCAATTATTGATGAAATTAATAGTAATGCGGGGGTTGCATAATTTAGATGTGCAATTAGACTTCCAGCAATCTAGTTATATTTGCTTTTTAAGTAAAAGAATAAATAAAAAAATAAGTAATATTTTGATGTGCAATTACATTGCATATTTACGAGTAATATTTGCATAGTTCTTTGAAAGCCTACTTTTAAATTATTGATTTTTGCTAACTGGATATATTCTTTAGATTATGTCAAATCGGTTAGTGTCCCGGATTTATTCGGGATAAATGTCCTTTTGTTATTAAGTGAGACGGATATAAAAATTATAGATATTTTAGAATACATTTAAACAAAGAGTAAAAAAAGTAGGCTTCTTAGAATTTACAAACAGTCATGAAATTGAATCAAGAACATATCAATTATATTAAAGCTGCATTTCAAAAAATGCAGAATAAGGAGGATTTACTTAGTATTATGAACTTTGTAAAGCCACTTGTCTATGGTGATAAATTTGTTCCTTTTGATTTAAAACAATTAACATATTATGCAAATCCTAACATAAGAGGTAACGTATATAAAGAATTTCAAATTAAAAAAAAATCTGGGGGTTATAGAACTATACATGCACCGGTAAATGGTTTAAAGTCTTTACAGAAATGTCTAGCTTTTATTTTGCAATGTGTTTTTGAACCGCATAGTGCAGCAACTGGTTTTGTAAAAAATAAATCTATTGTTGATAATGCAAAAGTGCACGTTGGTAATCACTATGTATACAATATAGATTTAAAAGATTTCTTCCAAAGCATAGATCAAGCAAGAGTTTGGAAATGTCTTCAACTACATCCATTTAAATTAAATGATTTAAACAAAAATAAAGTTCTTGATCAAAGTAAACTTAATACAGGTGTGAGAATTTTGATTACTAATCAAAACGAGAAAATTTATTATACTATTTCAAATGGTAAGGTATCCTGTATACCAATGGGAGATTATGCTAGGTTTGAAAAACGTATTATTAAATCATCTAACATAAAAGAAAAGTTTGTTTCTGAAAATTGGCTAGTACAGCGCTTTTCAAGATCATCCAGTGTTCATGCAAAAATCAATAAAGCAGTTTATTATGAATTAGATAAATATGTGAATTCTGAGGAAAACATTAAACAACTTACAACATTACTCAAATATAATAGACTAGATATTGCAGGCTTAATTGCAAATATTTGTTGCGCAAAAATGGATGTTGAGAGAAAAAACAGCAAAGGCGATTGGTGTAATGTGAAAAAGAATGTATTGCCCCAAGGCGCTCCAACTTCTCCTGTTTTAACTAATGTTGTCTGTCAAAGGTTGGATTATTTGTTTACGGCAGTTGCTAAAAGATTTGGTTTAAAGTACAGCCGTTATGCTGATGATATTACATTTAGTTCTCTACACAATGTTTTTCAAGACAAAAGCCCATTTTTAAATGAGGTACAACGTATTATAACAAACCAAGGGTTTACCTTAAAAGACAGTAAAACTCGTCTTCAAGTTGATGGGATGCGTAAATCTGTTACGGGACTTGTCGTAAATGAAAAAGTAAATGTACCTAAGTCTTATGTAAAACAAATAAGAATGTGGTTATATTACTGGGAAAGGTATGGTTACAAAAAAGCTGAAACTATATTCACAAGTAATTATCTAAAAGATAAAGGCCATACAAAAGAAGCGGCACCAAGTTTACTGAATGTACTTGATGGAAAATTAAATTATTTAAAAATGGTTAAAGAATCTGATGATTCTACTTACCAAAAATTAAAGGAAAGATTTGATTTTTTAGCTGAAAATTCAAGCAAAATTGAACCAATACTCAAGGAGTGGGAGAAAAATGGTATTGAGAGTGCTATGAAAATATATGAAAATTTATAAAACATGAACAAGTTTGATTTCATAAAAAAATTATTAGAAAATGAAAAATTAAATATTTCTCAAAAAGAACGACTTATCAAGTTAGTAACAAACGAACTTTTAGTTTCTACCAAGTTAGATGAACAAATACTAAGAGATTTAAACTTGATTAAAGATAAAATAGGTTTAAATTATTCTACCTCTAAGAAGTATAAAAACCCGATTTATTTATATAATTTTTTGACAGATTTTAATCAAGACCCTGTGTTAAGATATACTTGCCACGAGATTGATGATGAAGATCATTTGAATATTATTTTAGAAAAATGTAATACCCAATCCTATGAATATTCAGAACATATAAAAGTTATTCATAAGGCATATAATGAGTTAACTTACAAATACTATGGTAAAGATATTTTAGGTAATATTAAAAGTTTAATGGGAACTTATTTAGGAACTTATAAAAGACATGAAGTTTGGTCTGAAAATATTCCTATAAAATGGACATCCCAGGAGTTAGAATCGTGGTGTGAACAAAATAAAGGTAAAGTGCCTAGTCCAGGATCAGATAGATTTCAAAACGAGAGGTTCAGATTTACCACAATTGAGTTAAAAAATGGAGATTCAATAACAAGTTTTAGTGAATTAGTTATTTATTTTAAAAACTTATTTCACATAAAAGAGGCAAATCCATTGAACACAATTATTGAGAATGAGATTTTTTTAAATTTTAACGATGATCAGAAATATATTTTTGAATTTGATGATAATTTCTCAACCTCAATAGAGCTTTTTACTTACACAGAAATCCTTATTCAGGCATTTAGGTCAATTGTGAAAATGTCTGCAAAGTATCATATAAATGATATTTTACGAATTAGATTATTTTTTAATTATGACGATAATCAAAAAAAAGAACTTAAAATAGTTATTAAAAATTCTGACATCTTTGGTAAAGATACCACTGGATTTAGGCTTGGTGATCAACTTAATTTGTTGATTGACAGAAAAATTAACGGACTTTGTGATTTGTATATCAAAGCTAAATTTAATGATAAAAATACAGTTGGTATATTAAATGTTTGGAATGGAAAGCCTATTAAATTTATAGAAACTAATGACGAAATTGAAGGTGTTGAATTTATTTTAAAAATGCATTAAAATGATTTATTTAATTGATGATAAGATATCTAGGCAAAAGTTGCTGGGGTGGAACCAGGAAAAACTTGAAAAATACGAGTCAATCGTTAAGCCAGTTTATTCGTACAAACAAATCCTTGAGGAAAACTTGGGCTCGATTGATAATATATTCTCTAATCAAAGTATAATATTATTCCATGAATCTTTTTTTGAACAGGTTACAGATTCAAATAAAAATGATAGTCTTAAAATACGCAACGAGCTTATAAATTGGTGTATTGAGAATGAAATACCCCTTGTTAAATTTAGTGGTTCTATAAATACAAGAATACAAAATGGTGTTAATGTTTCACTTTCCGTTAAAATTCTGTATCAAAACTTAGAGTTTTTTCTAAAATCAATTGACAAAAAAAATTCAATTGATAAAAGTCTTCAAATCCTTCTGTTTGGTGAGAATTACAACATTGAAGAAATTTTACAACTTAAAAAGGAAATTTGGGAGACTAAATTCAAATTTAGCTCTGTGCTTAATACTAAATTCAAATCTTTTAATAAGCTCACAAATAAATCTATTGAAATAAATCCAAATACGAATCCAACTGTTTTAAAAACCTTAATTAATGAATAGTTCAATACTGTTTTTTGATGCAACTACTAAACTTATAAATCCACAAGACGAGTGTTTTATAGGTGAAAATACTCGCGAATTAATTATCAATGAAGATGCTTTAATTGATGAGATGTTGACTACAATTATTAACGATAATTTACTTGATGAAGAATACACTAATATAATTTTACCTGCTTGTTTCGGGGCTATTTTATCCAATTTTATTGGCTTAAGACTTGCAACACAAATTAGATGCACACCTGGAGTAAATCAAACATCAAATATATTTTTGTATTCATTTACAGGGATTCAAGATTATTTTAATAATGAGTGTTTTAATATATTAAAAACAACAGGTGTATCACTAATAGACTATGATATCCAGACGATTCTAAATTGTTTTAATAAACAACAAAGGTTTCTCACACCCAATAATCTAAAACAACAAGTCAGTAATTTAAAACTGGATGTTCCATTAAATTATGCAGATAGCCATAGCGTTGCCAATGAGTGGGCTATTTACAGGTGGGCAAATGCTTTAAATACTTCAGACAATCAAATTTTGAAGATTGAAACTAAACTTGAAAATGACTTGTATTTTAAATACCTAAAAGCTATAAATCCTGTTTGTGAAATAGAAGAAATTAATCTTAAGGAATTAAAACTAAATTTTACTGGTGATCCAAAAGTATTATATATAGATGATGAAGCAGAAAAAGGCTGGTGGGAAATCTTTTGTAAAATATTAGATGATGAAAATGAAATTTCCTTTTCACATTTAGATGATGAGTTTAATCAAAAAAACCAAAATGAAATTATTGATATCTCCTTAAATAAAGTTATTGAAGAAAAAATAGATATTGTAATATTAGACCTAAGACTTCACAAAGAAGACTTTAATAATAAATCAATAAATGAAATAACTGGTTTTAAAATTTTAGAAAAAATCAAGAATCATAATAAAGGGATTCAGGTAATTATTTTTTCTGCAACAAATAAAATATGGAATTTGCAGGCTTTACAAAATGCAGGAGCAGATGGTTTTATTATAAAAGAATCACCAAATAATAACTACGAACCTGGTTTCACAAAACAATCAATTGAAAAAATGTTGCTAAAAGTAGATGAATGTCTAGATATGATTTTTTTGAAAGATGTTTATAACCACATGAAGCGTGTTAAGAAACATTTACAAAATGTTTCAAATAATACTGGAGAATATGGTTTAGAAGAAGGTTTAGTGAAAATGAAATTTAAAAATGAAATTTCGATTCAACTAGATATTATCTATGATTGTTTAAGTAGAACTTCAAAGAATATTTCTAGTGATATCAGAGATGAAAATAGCTATTTAAATCTTTCATTCATTTCAATTTTTAAAATTATAGAGTTGATTAATGATTATTTCACAGATGAAACAGGTAATAGATTAAAATCTAATTCTAAAAATATTCAGAAATATAATCAACAAACTCGTCAATTTGTGAAAATTGCAAAAGATAAATATCCAACTACACGAGATAAAATTAGTTCTATTATACATTTTGAACTTAATACTACACTGGATTCATACACACATAAATTAAATAAGTTTATTAAAATTAGAAATAATATTATACATCCAAAAACTCTTAAAGATTATAAAAAAACCACCAAGCAGGATAATGTTTCATTTTTAAGTCTATTATGTGATTTGATAATGAATGTCCGATAACAGTTATGATTCAATCACATTTTAAAAATATTAGAGCAGAGTTGCTAGAGAAGCTTAATGAGGCAAATAAAGAGATTATAATTGCTGTTTATTGGTTCACAAACCGTGAGTTATTTGATGCTTTAGTAGCTAAACTTCAAAACGATGTTAATATTCATTTAATAATCCACAATGATTTCATCAATAATAGAGAAAGTGGTTTGCCTTTCCAAGAGTTTATTGATAATGGCGGCAAATTTTATTTTTCAGATGGCAATAATCCAATGCACAATAAATTTTGCATCATTGATCAAAAAATATTGATTAACGGCTCCTATAATTGGACTTATTTTGCAGAAGAAAAAAACAGAGAGAATATATTAGTTATTAAAAATGAAAATGAAGTTATTTCCTCTTTTTCAGATGAATTTAAAAGACTAGTCAGTTTAGCCATTCCACTGGATAGAATTGAACATATTTCTAAATTTGAAATTGGTCTAAATGATGAATTAAATCAAAAAGAATACCTAGCTCAGGATTTATTATATAAAGCCAGTAAGATACCCAGTAAACAATCAGTAAAACAAGCATTTGATTTAGTGCCTGATAATATTGCAGTTCAACAACTAGCAGACAAATTAAATTTAATTACAAAAAAAGTATTGAAATTTAATGTTGGTTTGAGTATTGAATATAATAATATAAAATACTTAGCTAAAAAAGGAGACAAAATACCATCATCTTTCACTACTATAGTTCGTACTAGTAGAAATAATCAAACCAAGAGCAAAACAGATATTGTTTATGGAATGCATGCAAAGGCAAATATGAATGAAAAATTAATTGATTTTGAATTCGATGGTATTCCAGCTCTTCCAAAGGGAGAGGCAGAAATAAAATTTACTTTTTCTATTGATAAAGAGGGTAGTGCAATTATTGAACAACTATGTCTGGCAAATGGTGAAAGATTAATTAAGCGGGTAACAGAATTGAACCTTGTTGATTAAGAGTTAAGTATGACTTTTTTTTATTGTTTTTCATTGACCTAACAATAGATTTTACTAGGATAATGATATTTTAAAAACATCTTAAAATTCAATTGTTTTACAATGAATCTTACTGTTATATATCATTGTTTTTTTTGATTAAAAACTCAAATATTATTCTTGGGAATAATATTTTAAAATTCAATACATTTTTACAAATTTTTATTGATTGAAATCAATTGATTTTTCAATTGAACAATCATTGTTTTGTCTTTCCAAAATTACAATTCTTCATTTATTTAATTTTTCAATGATTTTCATTGTATTTCATTGTTTTTTTAATGAATTGCATTAGTTGTTTTTTCAATTTATTCATTGTATTCGATACAAGTTTATATTGAATTAAAAAAGCAGTAGTATTACTTTTTATTTTCATTGATTTTCTGTTTCTTTGTTTTATGGAAAATAAATTTGTTTTGGACCCATATTTTGGTGAGCTGTCAGACCCAGATAGTTTAATCAATTATGTATATGCACCTTTATTTTTAAAAACAAAAATTGATGTATTGTATTTTGATATTTTAAATTGGGAGAAGTATGATTTACTAACTATTGACC
>Ga0257120_1001661_pt1 | contig 14331 bp, 32 predicted proteins | sample SI106_10metaG_FD_190153 | JGI IMG/M metagenome (GOLD analysis project Ga0257120, IMG submission 190153) | Marine microbial communities from Saanich Inlet, British Columbia, Canada - SI106_10 | ecosystem: Environmental > Aquatic > Marine > Inlet | place: Canada: British Columbia | collected... | reverse complement strand
CAGCGGCCGTCATATCCAACTGCAGCACAGCGGCACTCCCGATTCCTGTCATTGATACACCGATAAGGGCGTCCTTCTCTGTCGTTTCTCTCCATACATCTCTTAAATAATGAAAGTCAGTATAACCAGCTTGTAGTGTGCCTATAAAGCTTGCTTTTCTAACTCTATCGTTAAAATCTTCTTGTGATTCAAGATCACTAGCGTTTACCTCACATAAGTTACAAAACTGAAAAGGTCTTAATGCTATTTCACAACAAGGGTTTGTTCCCCAGTCTTTATCATTGTTAAAATATATACCAGGCTCACCTGATCCTGATAGCTCTACACGTTTCCACAGATCCATAAAAAACTCTTGAGTTACTTTATGTCTCATTAGTACAGCTGAATTATTAGCTCTACCTCTTTGTGGATTAGTTTCCCACCAATTACCAGACTTAGCACTAATCATCTCACTGTCTTCAGCGGAAAATAAACTAATTAAAGCAGCACGTCTAATACCACCAGCTAAAACAGCATCGGCAATGTGACATACGATATCATGAGCTTCCAATGTAGTAAGTGCTGTTCCATCTTCTTTACCATCAAGTATACCTTTAACTTTTAATATACACTCTTTTAGTGGTTGTGGTCCTGGAGCTTTACCACCAGACGTCACCAATTGAGCTCCCTTTGGTCTAATATCAGAAAAATCAAACTGTATGCTAGATGATCTCTTTTCGCCCATATAAGACTTCATGAGAACCTTAATAGCATCAGCCCATCCTTCAATACTATCACCGATTAAAAACCTTCTTATTCTTTTCTTATAAGGTTTATTAACGGGTGGCATTTGCTTGACGTGATGGTTCTGTACTGAATAACCTACACCAGTTCCACCAAGCAGGAGAAACATGGTTTCGTGGAAACTATCAATATGATCAATTGGTAGATAAGCACAGTTATACACACGATTAGGGCTAATTTCAATAGGCTTTCCTCCGAATTGTAGTGATCGCATAGACGGTAATATCTTTTTGCTATACACGCTTTTGTACGCTTCCTCAATTTCATCTTTTAATTTAGGGTATTTTTTAATGTGCATATCTCTATTTCTAGTCACTAGCTCTTCCCAAGTTTCTCTACGATTCAACTCAGGCACAAACTTAGCATACTTCATATATACAGTTATATCACTTAGTATTTTGTTCGATAGCTCCATCTTCTTTTTCTTTTTTAGTTACTTCTTTTTTCAAAAACTCTATAGCTGTGTCATAACCTGGCATTAACTTTAAAGTCTCCAATGTTCCAACAGCTAAATCTCTTAGCTGGGTATTTTCATTTATTAATTGCTGCAACACGCTTGTTATAGCTTTAATTTTGTTTTGCATCTCTAGCAAAGTACTTTCTTTCATATTCTATAAGTTCTTTATATTTTAAATATCCTTTTTGTTTTATACTCCAGTCTATAAACTTCTGAAGTTGTCGTTCAGCATATTTCCTTCTTGCTAGGTCTTTCTTTTCGAAAGAATTAAGTTCACGGTTTCTTCGCATTCCTTTTGGTTTTGAGGTTTATATAATGTAATGTTCGGTAAGTGTTTATGTACGTAAGCTTTAAATAACTTCCAGCGTATGGGAAAAGATTCATTAGCACGTCCCTTACATTCAATAATAAAGTCACTTCCGATAAAATCTGGAGTATACTTAATGTTAAGTATTTTTTTGTTTCCTCTATTACGGTATTCACCTTTACCATTACCTTGTCGTTCATAAGCTTCTTGTTCGAAGTTAAAAGAAGGGACAAGCTCGTAAGTTTGTCCCTCGTATTGTGCCTTGATTTTAGCTTTCTTTAAAGCTATGTACATGTGTTTTTCTAAGCCAGATGCAAATTGTATTCCATCATGTTTAGTTTTTTTAGATCTTACCGGACCTTTCTTGCGGCTAAACCGGCGCGATCTTGTCATCCCAGTCTAGTTGCGCTGTTGATATTGCTCTTTCAAGATCCATCTGCTTAGCATCACTAGGATGCGGTGGTCTAAAAGCTTCAGGCTGTGGATTAGTCTCTGCAAACTCTTCTTTAGCAGCTTGAATATAAAGAATAGCATCCATTAGCTCTTCTTGTATATCATTTAAATAACCACCAAGATCTTTATGCTTACCAGTTCTTTCATCGTGTAATGTTCTACCATACTTAGCGTAGCCAACATCTGATCTTGTAACGAACTTGTCGCAGACTCTTTCTACAACAGGATCCCTGAATAATATAGTCTTACTTTTCATCTTTAACAAATGTTCCGTTAACCATCTTACCAGTTCTTTTAGATATAACCTTGTATGCTGAATCAATACAGTCTTCAATAGTCACACCATTTAAATGAGCTAGGTTTGTAAGTACTACAACCATATCGCCTATAGCATCTATAAACTCAGGTTGATCATCTTTAAGTACAGCGCGACCTAGTTCACCAGCTTCTTCCATTAATTTACAGAACTGAGTTTTAGTATCGCCTCTAGTATATAAGCCTCTTTCACCTGCCCAGTCTCTTATAAGCTGGAATCTATTATCAGTCTTCATATACTCCATAGAGCCATTTAGTGTAGCTCTTTTATTTAAAGTATCATAGTAAGCTTGGTAAGCATCTTCACCAAAAGGAAACTTAGGTGTATTAAAATACTTAGCAAAAGCTTTATTGTATACATAACATCTTTCTGTAGTATACATAGATGTCTTTACATTTTCCATTATCCATTTAATTGAATCCATATTAATTTCAAACTTACCGTGAGAGGTTAGCCATGACTTACCCATGTCATCCATGAGTCTGCCTTTTAATTTAGATACTGGTACTGGAAATGTTGAGGTTTGTTCGGTTGCGTTTATATTCATTGGTTTTGGTTTTATTTTATTTATATATAAATCTTTGTATTTCTGTCTGTCAACCCTATAGCCGTAAGACTGTTGAAGTTCTAACTCGCGGTCGGATATATAATTTATATCTGTACTTTGATCTAGAACTTCTACTTCGTCTAAGCTGTAACCCTGCTGGTCAACAACTCTGGATATAAGATCACGTGTAACACCTATTTTTTTACCCGGTATATGGTATAAATAATAATTTATTTTATCCATAAATTCTAGCCCTTTCTGTTAGTGTATCTTTTTCAGGTAGCTGATCATTATAGATGTGTAAATTATGTGCGAAGTGGTAGTAAGTACCCATTGCATATCCTGTTCTCTCTGATACTAGTTCTTGTAACTTACTGAAACAATACTGATCGATACAGAAACCAAACCAGAGATCGTTAGATCGCATCGTGACGCACATATTTAATTTATTATTAACAACTGTAAACTGTACAGCGTATGTGCATGGTGTGTCATATTTATATTTAGATATTTCTTTACCATCATATATAGATACAGTAGCTCTTCTAGTTTTAGGATTATCTTTTAACATAGCTACAACTCTGTCTAACTGATAACCTCTTTCCCATTGATAACCATAATTAGAATTAACATTGCCATTACCATCAGACATATCCTGCCATATCTTAGGTATCTTACCATATAGTTCACCAAGCTTTGCTGTTGATCTATTACCTGATAAATACCATTGCCATTCAGCTTCTGCATATTCAACGTTGAAGTTTCTAGCTTCATTAGTTATCATGCGATCTGCAGGGTTTTCAATAGTAAAGCCTTGATTAAACATTGTCATAGTGTTATCAAATTTTTCGCCTTCGTATGGTATTATACCATAGTAGAAGTTGAAAGCTTCATCTGCATTTTTAAATTTATATTCTATCATTTACGTTTATTATAGTAATGCCTATACATTTCAAATAATTTAGGCAGTATTTCATATTTATTATATTCTCCTGGGCTAATCATCTCTTTGCCATTTGCTACAATCCTTATTTTCCAATGTTGATTTTTAAAGCCTTCAAACGCAGCTAGCATACCTATACAAACACCATGGTTTATACACCAAATATATGCTGCTTGATCTTCTTTAGTCCTCTTATATAGATCAGGTTGTACACATTTGTCAACTAGTCCCAAGGCATTTTTTCATCTATGTCAGGCATTTCGTGTGGTACGAAACAACCAGACTTTGGTTCCCAAGTAAAGTGAGCTTCAGCTCCATTGATACCTAAGTTTTGAAACTTACATTTTAATACTTTAACTTTAGTAGTCTTAGCATCGTAGTCTCTATGTACTAATAAACCGTGGTAACTAGCATCATACCATTCGCCACCACCTTTTATATTGTACATTGTAGGCTCTTCAATCTTACCGTCTTGCCCTTTGTACATCTTAGTTGGATGAGCTACAATAAATACTAACACATCATACTTCTTTGCAAAAGTCTCAATCTTAGTTAGATATTCCATTGTATAACGGTTAACATCCTCTGTTTGGCAGTCAGTGTCTCTAACTTTATTATATGGATCAATAACAAGGCATTTAATACCCTTACGTTTAACTAGCTCAGCACCTTTACGCAATACTGACTCTAATGTATAACGTTCCATATCAATAAAGAAAAAGTTATCATTAACATGAGTTGCTACTTGATTCCATTTATCACCACCAATATCACCTTTATCAGGCATATCACCCCATACTTTACGCATTAACTTATGTGCATGTAAATATGTTGGTGCATTTTCAGGAGATGCAAACGCTGTCTTCCAGCTATATTCTCTATTATAACCTACAACCATTTGATCTACAAAGTCTGACTTACCTGAACTAGGAACACCTGTCACAGTTATAAACTGTTTGGTATATGTAGAAAAGATGTTATCAAAATTATGTAAACCAATTTGAAAACCACGTTTAAAACCATTACGAACAAAGTCTGTAACTTCATCTTCAATGTCTCTAAATGTTGTAACGTTTTCAAGAGGTACAGGATGTGCTGTATCAATACGTGACATTAGCTCCTTAGTACCGTGCTTAGTTAAGTACTCATTAGCATCTTTGCAGTCGTCAAACGTAGTTATATAACAAACCTCAGCACCAAGCCTACGTATAAGCTCTGATTGTAAAGCTAAACCAGGTGGATCATCATCAACTGCAATGATTATCTTTTTCTTATCTTCAAAGTAATCAATACAATTATCTAGATAATCTAGGTTGTTTGTATTTAATGTAGCACCGTTTGGCACTGACACAACTGGAGTGTAGCCAGCTTCGTGTATAGCAAGTACATCCATTTCGCCTTCAACTATAACACAGGTGTCATGACCAACAACACTGTCTATATTGTAAAATACTTTTTCAGCTCCTTTATATAGCTTAAAGTTTTTACGACCATCTCTATATTTAATGTTAGTTAGGTTTCCACCTACGTAATAATTAAACTGAATAGTATTCTCGGGTTTACCGGTCTGTGGCATAAACTCTTTACCTTCACCTACACCAACCTCATCTAAGGTTTGTTTAGATATTCCCCTTGTTTTAAACCAATCAACCACTTTAGATTCAACTGGCTTATGTTTAACTTCAGGTATTACATACTCACGCTCAGCTCTGCCTTTACGTTTGAATGTATGTAACTGGAAAGATTTGTCACAGTTATGGCAAGTACCGATACCACGCTCCCAATCATAAGAAGAGCATTTAGCTTTCTTATTTTCAGTTTTCCTAGAAGACGAACACAGGGGACAAATCCCCTGCGTTTTTCCTACTTCTAAGCCGTGCTGATTAAAAGACTCAATTAAGAATCCATTTATTTCTTTATCTTCGACTTGCATTTATTTGATTTAATTAAAATGGTAGATCTGGATCAGCAGCTACCGCTTGTGGTTTATTGTTTTGTTGTGGAGCAGCTAAGTTACCATCGTATGGTACTTTTTCAGGGAATGTTCCGTTAGTCCATAAGACTTTAACATTACCTAAATATACCTTAGCTGTTTTAGCTTCTCTTTCTTCTTTTGTTTGCTCTATACACACAGGACCTTGATTGCCAAACTGGTCTGGCTCATCGTTTACTGTAATCGTAATAGGTAGGTATTTACCTTTCTTGCCTGTGATTATCTTTGATTTATCAATTGCATTTAAATTAATGCTTGCTTTTATTATTCCTGCCATTTTATAGGGTTTTATTTATGAAGTAATTGTTAGGATCGAAATCCTCATTGTTAAAGAACAGATCATATATTTCTGATGCTTTGTCTACTTTTTCAGAACCTGTCTGATAGAAAGTGTCTGAGCAATCATAGATACCGATCTGACCTGTGTTCTTATCTATAGCCATGAATAACATATCATAACCAAATAAGTTCTTATATACGAAAGCTTGTGAATCGTAGTTATATTTCTTTGCTGACCAATGAAACTTTTCTAAGTCTGCAGTTGTCTTTAAATCAATAACTAATTTTTCATTGTGATTAACAATATCAGCTTTACCTTTCCACCAGTTACCTGCCATTTCACAAACGCCTGGTACTTCAAACTCATTACCTTCTGAGTGTATAAGATCGCGGCAAACTTTATTGTTCATCATCTTTTCAACTAATGCTTCTACTTTATCAACCTCGTGTTGTAATAAGCAGACTTCGCCATTAGTTATTTCTTTGTAAGCTTTCGTATTACGTGAGCTAGCTTCTACTATTTTAAAGTTCTTGATCTTATCTGGTTCAAGAATAGCAGTGTGAAAATAGCCTCCTATAAGAAAGTGAGGAAACTGTTCAGATGGCTTTTTAAAATCTAATGGATTAGTCATCAGTGTTCTTATATCTGAATTAGATATAAAGTTCCTGCCAAACTCACCATAGTAATGTTCATCGTCTTTCAGCTTCTCTAGTATTTCTTTTGTATCTTTCATAATGTAGCTAACTCTTGTTCTTGTGCTTGTGTTAATTTATATTTAGATTTTATTGCATTTAATTGACCACCACTTTTAACGTACTCTTTAGCTTTTGTTAACTGAGCTGTTGTAATAGCAGCTTTAACAAAGTCTTTTTTGCCGTGAGCATTAGTCGCATCAGCGTCTTGTGTGTCATCGATTAAAAACAAATTACCTAGTGCATATTTCTTACCGTAAGAACTAGCTGCACCGTATCGTTGTGGCATTTGCATACCTTTCTGATCTAAATCAACACCAACTACAGCTCTAGATTTAATATCACTTTTACCATCAGACACAGATGCAGTTACTTGCATCACCGGTGGATCAAAAGATATTAGTTCTTCATCAACTGTAACAGTTACATCTAACTCCTTTAAAAAGGGTTTTGTAGCTTCTAGGATGTCTTCAGCAGACCTGAAATAGTACTTGCCGAAAGAGTTAAATCTTGATTTCTTTGATTTAAACTCTGTTTGAATTTTGGTTAATTTTTGGTTTATTGTCATATATATATAATTACATATTTATTTATTAATTTACAGATAATCAAGCACTTGCGAGTGATCTACATTATCTATCAACTTGTTTACTGCTTGCTTTTTTAGCTCTGATACTCTCACGTATGCAGACACGCCTTTGATCTCTAAGCCTGCTGCTATATCATTAGCAGACCATTTCTTACCATCAAGGCCATAGCTCTTGTTTAAAACAAATACTTCATCAGAAGTTAGATGTTTGTTTAACAAACTTAATATATAAGCATTAAGCAGTATTTCATTGTAAGGATCTGATTTATCAGGTATTTGATAAACCATATTCTCATCTGATGGATTAGCATCGATACTTAAGAATATACTATTAAAAAACATAGCAACCATCTTCTTATCTTTACCTCCATCTTTACGCATTTCATTTAGCTTATGTTCAGGTATACGCATTGTTCCTCTATTTATATCAATAGCTCTACGTATTCCACCTCTTATTCTTTTAGCTAAAAAAGATTTTAAAGTTTGTTCTTGATCTTCAGATTGAATAAGTCTCATTCTGTCTATTTTGTCTACAGCTTTACACAGTTGAAAGCTACCTTCTTGTATTATATCATTAATCGACATAACACCCGATGCTTCTTGTGAGGTTGCAAATTTTCTAGATATATTTTCTACTAAAGGTAAAAAGATTATTTTAAGTTCTTGCGGTGTGTAATCTACAAATCTTTTAGATTTTATATTTGCAATAGACAGTTTAACATCTTCTTTATACCTTACGTAGTTCTTTATATTATACTTTTTCATGTTGTCTGTTTAGTAATTCTTTTTCTCTTTTAAGTTCTTCACCCATGTTTCTATGTATTGTTCTAACTGTGCAATTTAAAAGCTTAGCTAATTTATTAATTGTAATTTTACCTTGCTCATGCGTGTATAGCATTGCATCGTAAATATCATCTTCATTAACACTTTTACCTTTACCAGCTATAGTACCTACAATACTTAGTTTTTCACTAGTACTTAAACCAGTGCCATCTTTAAATACTATTTTACGTAATCTATTTTTAGGTGGTTGATCAAGATCTTCCATATAGACTTCATAAATCATATTATTTAATATCTGTTCAGGAACTTCAAAGGTTATAAAGCCATTGTTTTCATAACATATATACTCAGACAGGTTTCTAAACTCATCCATTGTTAATTTAGGATTTAAATACCATAAAGTTAATAGATGCCATTTTAACGACTTGTAACTATTAATCTTAGCTTTGGTATTAAACAATGAGTAATACCCATAAGTACCATCAGCGTAGTACCAACCCCAGTCGTAACCGGTTGTTGGACTGTCTGAAGAATACTTACGGTACACTATCCTATTATTATTTAGATATGTTAAGTTACGGTGTGACATTAGCCCCTTACTCTATATCCTTAGACCCTAATGTCCCACTTTTTATCTGAGCCTCCAATGTTTTGAAGACCATATCTTCTGCTTCGATGTATTCTTGAAAAGAATTGAAAATTCTATTTGAAATATTCATAATGTTGTTTGTATTTTAATAATTTATCTCTTTTTGTATCATCAACGTAACCTGTTTTAATTGCCTCATTACATATTTCCATTTGTAATTCAGCCATTCTTTTTGCTACGTATCTTTTATGCCGGAAGCACCGGCGCTTGCTTATAAATTTCTTCATCTTTGTTTGCTACATTATGTTTTTCTCCTATATAATAGTTCCAATAAGCTTTTACACTACATTCATCTTTAAATTCATCAGGCATACACTGAGGTGGTTGTTTAAATCCATTATAATCTATACCAAATGGCTCTATTTTCAATGCGTCTTCACATTTAGTTATACTTAAATGCTTTTTATTATATCTTTTTGTATATTCTTCACCTAGCCCTATCATATGATCATATAGCCAAAAGTAATGATCTATACTTTCTCTAACCCATTTAGTTGATGGATGATTGTAATGAGCTTTTTTGTAAGGTACATCTGTATCTTCATTGAAATGATGATGCGCTGTACAAAGCATTTGGGCTGATTCTAAGATCATTTTAACAACGTGTTTGTTGTATTGTACCTTAGCAGCTACAACTGGATCTTTATGTAAATAAAATATATTCATCGTTCCCAGCTGTATTTAGTTTTATCTCTTATTTTATTTAGCTTTTCAATTAGTTTGTAAGCTGCGTCTGCACTGATCTCATCAGCGTAAAACATATCATATATTAATCTTCTCATATTTCTTCGTCTAAGCAGTCTGGACATATGTCGCAGAATTCATAATCTATTGTGGTCATTTCATTACCACATATTTCACAGTTATTCATAATTTCGTAAGCATTTGTAGTGTGGATGTCTGTAGTTACCTGCTTTAGTTCGTTCGAAGTATGTAAACGTAGCCCATTGACCTATATATTGTGCAGCATTTTCTAGCATTTCAGCAAGAGCAGCATAGTTATAACCTTTACCTGGAGGACAACCGAATACAACACCTTCGTGATCTTGCATTATAAACTTACCTAGTGTGCCTTCACGCTTACCTTTACCTGCAACAAAGTCAATTATTGTAGCTTCTGCATCGTGAAAGTCTTTAAACTTCATAAGATCCCATGATCTTGTACCTTTGTACTTACCAGATGGTGTTCTGTATATAGAGCCTTCGTAACCTAGTTTAAGGTTATTAGCATGAAACTTTTGAGCATTATCAAAGTCAGTTGCTAGTTGTGTTCTGGTTCTTTGTAAACAAGCATGTGGTATAAATGATGGTTCAGATAGTAGAAACAAATTTCTGTCTACATAAGTGGCTATTGTCATGCTAGCTACATCATACATGTGGTATTGTACTAGTTCAGCCGCTTCAGCTCTGTCAGCATCTGTTGGCTTTCTCTTTTTAACAAGAGATATAATCTTTTCAAAGTCATCTTTTAGACCGTGATTGTATAGTTCGCCGTCAAGAATAGCTGTAGGATTTTTTGCAAAGAAAGGCTTTAAAGCTTGTTCAATGTGTTCTACATTCATAAACTGGTTGTTAGCACGAGAGAACGCGCCTTTGGCAGTAAATAGACAACGTACGCCGTCTAGTTTTGGTTGTATAAATGCAGGGTAATCTGCTTTGTCTTCATTGTATTTATGCGCTAGCATAGCTTTAATATTTACCTGTTCCGTCATTTAGTTTTTTGTTTATTACTTGTATTTTCTTTTGTATTACTGATGCTTTTTCGTATTCTTCTTTGTCTTCTAGTATCATCATCATGGTTTGTAATCTAGCTAGTTCACCGACTAATCTTTCTTCGTCGCTTAAACCTGAGCTGTCGTCAGCATCACTGATTACATAGCCATTTTCATGTAGCTTTTTTACTTGATCATAGTAATCTTGATCTAGTCTTTCTTGCTTCTCCATCATTCTGTCGAATATTAAGTCAGCTAATCTTTGTATTTCGTCTTCAGTCATAATAATATTATCCGTTAGTCATCGTATTTAGTTTGTAATTATTTAACTAGCTCTAAGTTTAGTTCTTTAGCAGCGTAGTTAATATGTTTCTGTGTAGTAACTGACCAGTAACCAAGTTGTTTTAAGTGTGATTTATGGTAATCCTTGTCGTATACTATAGTTGCAACATGAGTAGAATAAGACCATATCTTATCACCTTGTTGTCTTAGGTTTTGTTTATATTTTTCAAATGTTCTCATACCACGAAAAGCCCGTACTTTTTGAGTACGAGCTAATGTAATACATCCTGAGTTCATAACGATCCCTCACCAGTTCACTACATTTCGTGGAAACTAAACTACTATTAACTAACTAACAGTTTCTTTAATTTCTTCGGCATCTAAGCCATATTCTTCAGTTAATTCTTGTATTTCAGCTGGCGTTAAGCCATAACCTTCTTCTTCATTATTCTCAATAATGTCGTCGATAGTTTCACCGAAATATTCAAGCATTTGGTCATCCATGTAGATATCATCCCACATATAACTATCTATGTGTAATACTGTTTCGTTACCACCATTGTATTGAATTTCTTCCATAATAGCAGATGCTAAGTCAGAGTCGTAGTAATATATATTTTCACATATATTTATATTTGCAGTGTCATGAGTTAATACAAATACATCATAGCCGTCTACAGTAGATTCATTATAGCAGTATAAGTCTGCACCATTAAAATCTTCGGTTATTGTTAAGCCAAGAGCTTTCTTAGCTATTTTAATCATTTTTTCTTCAGTTAGTGTCATAATTTAATTTAGTTTATTTTACAAATACGCCATATATTGCTAAGATTTGTAGCAGCCCTATGGCGAGAAGGGCTACTATAAACCACACTGTATCAGTGATTTGTTCTTGTTTTTCTTTATCCATTTGACTTGTTTATTTGCTTTATTGTGTATAATACAAGTCTTTTTAGTCTTTCAGCTCTGTTCCATATCAACATTCTGTTGTTTCTGTCAGTTACAAACTCTCTACCACTATGGGTAATTGTTTTGAAAACTGTTTTATATTGTGGATTTAACTGATAACAAGTGTGAAACTTTAGTTTATCTTGCTTAGACATTAAGTATTTTCTGATATAACCTGATTTAAATTCAGCTACAGTATCGCCTGTAGGTAGTTTAAACATAGTTGTACCGTTATTTTTTTGCCTGTTTGTTGTAACATCTTTGCAACCTAGTGCAGTGAGTGTTTCTATTGCTAGTTTTTCTTCTGTCATTTTATTTATTTTGTTAACCAATCACCCCATATTAAATCTTTTTGAGTAAGATCATGATAGAATACATCGCCAAATGTACATATAGATCTTATTTCTTCGATAGTTAAGTCAGAGTAATAGTCTTTTTGTTTTAGTTTATCAAATAGCCAGTTTACAGATGGATATTCTTTAGCATTTTCTTTCATCTTAGCCTTGATGTTTGTTTTTAAATCGTCGTATATCATATTTATATTATCTAATAGTGTTCGTATTTAGTTTGTATTAATACAAACTCTGTATTACTTGATGAATAATATTACCGTGATGCTCATGATAAAACTCGAACCATTCGTCTTCAAATAGCTCTAAACCTTCTTCAGTTAAGTATTTTGAAGAGTCAAATGCAGGGTGATCATTCATTTCATCACAAACTGCTTGAAATATTAAGTCATATATCTCATTTTTAAGATTTTCTACTATAATTTCAACATCTAAATCTACATCTGAGTGATTAAAAGGATTTTTTGATGGAGTATTTACAGTTTGTTTAGCTGATTGATACTCTTTTGATTGTCTAATTTCGTTTAGCGTTCTATTTTTTGCCATTTTTATTAGATTTTAGTTGGTTAAAAGCCATTTTCAACTGGGCTATTTCAGTTTGACACTTTCTAATTGCTTCTTTATTACCTCGATCTTGATAGAATTTTGTCCAAGAGTACAAGTTTTCGAGAGATTTTGTTATTTTATTCATATATTTATTTATATATATTATCCAATAGTGATCGTATTTAGTTTGTGACAAATCATTTGTATCTTCTGGTACTGTAATTGAGATACTTCTGCGTTGTCTAGCGCTCGATCGAGATAGCGCTTTGCAATTTCTTTGTCAACTTCGTAATAATTCATGTAAGTTTCACCTATGCGCTCGTACATTTCTTGACTACCGATTTGAGTAGTTGAGCAACCATGTATTATTTTAGATTTACGTTGACTTGAACCACCAGTCATAGATCTTAGTATGCCAAAGCCTGCTCTTTGAGTGAGCTTACTAGCTTTGTCTGCATCTTCACGTGACATTACTTGAATAGTATTGCCTGTTTTGTGATGAATAGTGTCGATACAACCGAGTTTTTCTACTGTTGAACAATCAACACACTCAGTATAGCCAAGATCTAATCTAGCTTGTGGAATATTGTGGTTACATTTCATACCACGAAAAGCCCATACTGATTAAGTATGAGCTGAAAAGCGATGTGTATAGCAAGTTAACTTGTTATGTAAGTAAGACCTTTGTAGTTGAACCAGCTTGTATATTCGTCTGGTATATTATTAATAGTGTAACCTTTTAGCATTTGACCGTCTAATCTTATTAGTGATCTGTTGCTGTTGTAAAATTTGATTGTTTTCATATTATTATTATCCATTAGTGTTCGTATTTAGTTTGTATTTTTGTATTAATTCTCTTACTTCTTTACCTAATTCTTGGTCATTAGGACATTTTATAGTGAGTTCTCTGACTACTATTCCTACTGTGGCTAGTAAAGACTTCTCGTCTTCCACCCAATCCCACTCTTTATTTCTATTTATCATTTTCATATTTTAGTTACAGCCTGGACAGAATTTGTAATAACTATCTTGGTTTGACGCTAGTTTATTTGTTGTAGTACACGATGTTGCGAGTGCTAGTAGTGTTATTATTATTATACCCATAACAGTTGGCATTAGTTTATTTATATTCATATTGATTTTACTTTATATATTATTTCATTTAATTCTATTCCTAATTCTTCTATGTAATCTCTCATGTGATCACAAATGTAGTTTTTATCGTTAGTTAAATACAGTGGCTCTTCTATCTCACCATAGTGTATTTCAAATTCATATAAATCACTCATCACATTGTAGTTTCATAGTGTTACAGATAATTCCCATGTAGTGATCTTGATCGTCAAACATCTCGTTATTAGTTTCAGAGTAATCACCTGATTCCATCATTATATTATCTAACTCATTATTTAGTTTAGTCCACATAGTGTTTAGGACTTTATCGACAATCGCTTGATTGTATTTTTTATTTAGTTTAGCTTTGTGCTGATTTATATTCATGTTGTTTATTTTATATTATTATTATCTAGTTAGTATCGTATTCAGTTTGTATTATTTTAACCACTTGTCATTGTTTACCATTTCATCATGACACCACATCTTTTCGTTGTCACCTAGCTGATCATAGTGAGTATCAAATTCATATAAAGCTATTTTATCTATTGTAGTATTTAAGTTATGAGTCATTGTATTTGAGAGATT
>Ga0257120_1001651_pt1 | contig 14364 bp, 9 predicted proteins | sample SI106_10metaG_FD_190153 | JGI IMG/M metagenome (GOLD analysis project Ga0257120, IMG submission 190153) | Marine microbial communities from Saanich Inlet, British Columbia, Canada - SI106_10 | ecosystem: Environmental > Aquatic > Marine > Inlet | place: Canada: British Columbia | collected... | reverse complement strand
AAAAACTCCAATCTTTAAAAGTAGTTGTTGATACGCTTTTAAAAAAAGAAAAAATTTCCGAATTGGGTTCTTTGAAGGTTTAATATATCCAATGTGAGTATGAATTCCGTTATTTATTTTAGATACAATTTCTATGTCCTCTCTACAACTTTTATCAGAAACAATATGTAATACACTCACTTTATGCAGTAAAGAAACGGCTTCTGCATGCCTTTGAATAAAATCACCATTTGTAGGTAAAACCCTAGAAGGGTACCATCCACAAAGAAATAGAATATGAAGTTTTTTATTCAAAAAAATGGATTTAAAATAGTCTAACAAATATAACGAGTAATGGAGTTCTTTATTTATTAATTTTCTATTTTTAACGCATGGAAATAAAACACGTCTTTTTCGACTTAGATCATACCTTATGGGATTTTGAAAAAAATTCTGCACTAACCTTTCAAAAACTGTTCAAAGAGTTTGAGATTTCTCTCGACTACAATACCTTTTTAGAGGCTTACATCGACATCAATTTAAAGTATTGGCGCATGTATCGAGAAGAAAAAATTAGTAAAGAAGATTTAAGATATCAACGATTAAAAGACGCTTTTGATGTTGTTCATTACGAAATTTCAGACGAGCTGATCAATGTGTTGGCGATCGAATATATTGAACAATTGCCGTTGTTTGATCATCTTTTTGAGGGAACTTTTGAAATTTTAGACTATCTGAAAGAGAAATACCAACTCCATATCATCACGAATGGTTTTGAAGAAGTGCAATCTAAAAAAATGAGCAGTTCCAAAATTGATCATTATTTTGACCAAGTAATTACCTCAGAATCGGTAGGTGTCAAAAAACCAAATCCAAGAGTTTTTGAACATGCTATTGATTGTGCCAATGCCACCAAAGAAAATTCAATCATGATTGGTGATAGTTTGGAAGCTGATATCGAAGGGGCTATAAACTTTGGGATGCAAGCTATTTATTGTAATTTTGAGAAGAAAGGTTTCAAGAGTACCCGCTTTACTACCGTTACTTCTTTATTAGAAATTAAGCAATATCTATAATTTGAGAATTTCGGCTTCTATCCAAATAAGAGAATGATAAATAATTTGATAGAGTTTCCTAATTTAGCAAATGCAAACAGCAGTTCTCTTCAACTGGGAATCCATTTAATTTTTTAAGATAATGATACAAAAAATAGCAATCGCATTTCTTTTTATAATGACACTTTCATTGAATGGTCAAGAGCAAAACCTTAACTATTATCAGTACATTATCGTATCCAATCATTTTGATTTTCTGAAAGAATCAGATCAATATCAAACCAGTTCGTTCACTAAATTCTTGTTGAAGAAAAAAGGATTCACTGTTTTTTTAAGTAATGAACAACTCCCTGTTGCCTTAAGTGAAAACAATTGTTTGGCGATCAAAGTTGATGTCATCGACGATTCGGGGCTTTTTAGGGTTGTGAGTAGGCTACAATTTAATGATTGTTATGGGAATGTGTTGTTTACTTCTGAAGCAGGAAAGAGTAAGGAAAAAGAGTATCAAAAGGCTTATCATGAAGCCATCAGAAATGCCTTCAATACGTTAGAAGATTTTCAGTACAGCCCCGAACCTACTGAAGATAGGTTGCCAGTTCTTAGCTCAGAAACAACACCTGTAGCGATCGAAGTTGTCAAAGAAGCTGTTAAAGCACTTCCTGTAGTGATTGCGTCAAGCGTTTCAATCCCGTTGCCTGATAAACCAACAATTGTTGACAATAGTCTGTATGCGCAAGAAATTCAGAATGGATTTCAGCTTTTCAATCCAAAAAATACCCTAATTTTTCAAATTTTAAAAACAAACCAGAAAGATGTTTTTATCATTGAAAATACCAACGGCGTTCTCTACAAAAAGCAAAACCTTTGGATAGCAGATTATTATCAAGACGGACAACTGGTGAATGCCAGCTACCAGATTCAGTTCTAATACCCGTAGGTATCTTTCCACCTTTTTCTTAAAAGCTCTCTGAATTGATTTTCACGCGCATTGTTACCCGGTTCGTAGAGTTTTTTGCCAGTAATTTCTTTGGGTAGAAATTCTTGCTGTACAAAATTTTCGGCATAATTGTGTGCATACAGATAGTCCTTTCCATAGTCTAAATCTTTCATCAATTGAGTAGGAGCATTTCTCAAATGCAAAGGAATCGATAAGTCTCCCGTTTGTTTCACTAGGTTTTGTGCCTCATTAATTGCCATATAGGATGCATTACTTTTTGCCGAATTGGCCAAATAAATGGCACATTGACTTAAGATGATGCGGGATTCTGGATGTCCAACAACGGTCACTGCTTGAAAGGTATTGTTTGCCAATATAAAAGCGGTAGGATTGGCATTTCCAATGTCTTCCGAAGCCAAAATAAGCATTCTTCTTGCGATAAATTTTACATCTTCACCTCCTTCAATCATCCTGGCCAAATAATACACTGCAGCGTTCGGGTCGCTTCCTCTAATCGATTTGATAAACGCAGAAATGATATCATAGTGTTGCTCGCCTGTTTTGTCATAATGAGCAGTATTTTTTTGAACCTTAGACAAGACCAGCTCATTGGTGATTTCTATGTGTTCTTCTGCACCTACTATCAACTCAAAAATATTGAGTAGTTTGCGAGCATCTCCTCCAGAAACTTGCAATAGGGCCTCAGTTTCTTTTAAAACAATCTTTTTTTGGGAAATCACGACATCTTTTTCCATCGCTCTTTTCAATAGGTTTATAAGGTCATCTTTGTCAAATGAATTCAGAATATACACCTGACAACGAGAGAGGAGGGCAGGAATGACCTCAAAACTTGGGTTTTCTGTGGTGGCGCCAATAAGTGTTACCCAGCCCTTTTCAACAGCCCCCAACAATGAGTCTTGTTGAGATTTGCTAAACCGATGAATTTCGTCTATAAATAAGATGGGGTTTTTTGCCGTAAAAAGACCTCCACTTTGTTTTGCTTTTTCGATAATTTCTCGAACATCTTTGACTCCAGAACTGATTGCACTCAGGGTATAGAACGGACGTTTAGAGACCGTTGCAATAATATTTGCCAAAGTTGTTTTTCCAATACCAGGAGGCCCCCAAAGAATCAAAGACGGAATAATTCCCTGTTTGATGTGATTGGTTAAAATCCCATTTTTGCCCACTAAATGTTGTTGACTGATATAATCTTCAAGCGCTTTTGGGCGTATGCGTTCTGCCAAAGGTTCATTCATAGGGTAAAAATAGCAAAGTTTTCTGACAGAATTTGTATGAATCTACTTTGGTTAGTTTTTTGCTTATTTTAGTCAAATGAAAGAAGATTCTCATATGCACTTTTCAAATACAATGTTTCGAATTCCGATGCTATATGTAGTGCTGATTTGGGCAATCTATTTTATAGAGATCAAATTTGGATTTAATTTCAATAAGTATGGGGTGTTTCCAAGAGATTTTACCGGGTTTAGAGGTGTTTTTTTGACACATTTTATCCATAGCAACACTCAGCACCTTTTTAACAATTCAATTCCTTTGTTTGTCCTTTTGTCTACTGTTTGTTTTTTTTACAAAGAGTCTGTACTTAAAGTTTTGTTGTGGGGAGGTTTTTTAACGGGGGTTTTAACCTGGTGTATTGCCCGAGAATCTTATCATATTGGGGCAAGTGGGATTGTATATCTCTTGTTTAGTTTTATTTTTTTTAGTGGAATCATTAAAAAATACTATCGATTGGTAGCCGTCTCTTTAATGATTATTTTTCTCTATGGAGGAATGATTTGGTATGTCTTTCCAATCAAAGAGGGCATGTCTTGGGAAGGACATTTGTCGGGCTTTCTTGTTGGGCTTTTCTTTGCTTTTTTGTATCGAAATAAGGGACTCAGAAAAAGAGCAGCTTATTTTGAAGAAACAGATTTCGATTTAATGTTTGATGCCAATGGCAATTTTGCTCCACCAAAAGTAGAGGAGGAGCACCCAGAGGAAAAGGAAGTGTAAAGCGTACTTTTATTTTTCAGTAACCAATCGTTGTCTTAGGGTTTCATACAAGAAGGCACCACAGGCTACAGACACATTAAGAGATTCTATTTCACCCAAAAGAGGTAATTTTGCCTTATAATCGGACATTTTTAAAATAGAAGGATTGACTCCTCGGTGTTCAGATCCCATGATGATGGCAATGGGTTGATTCAAGTCTACCTGATAAACAGATTGTTCGGTCTTCTCTGTAGCAGCAACCGTTTTGATACCAGATGCCTGTAGTAAATAGATGGCATCTTTGAGGTGGTCTACTTTACAAATCGGAATTTTAAAAGCCGCACCCGCAGAGGTTTTAATGGTTTCTGCATTGACAGGTGCACTTCCATTTTTTTGAACAATGACAGCATCTACTCCTGTACATTCTGCAGTTCTTAAAATGGCACCAAAATTTCGAACATCTGACAATTGATCTAACAATAAGAATATCGGAGCTTTTTTTAGTTCGATTACCTTTTCTATCAAAGGTTCTAAATCGTGAAATGCAACAGGTGAAATTTGAGCTACAGCCCCTTGGTGATTGCTATATTTTGAAAGACGATCCAATTTTTCAACAGGAACCACACTGGTTGTAATTCCTTTTTCTTTAATCAAAAGATTCAATTCAAAAAATAAGCTTCCTCGCAGTCCTTTTTGAAGGTATATTTTATTGATTGTTGAACCACTATTGATGGCTTCAATAATAGCACGAATACCAAATATATTTGTCGATTCTGTAGCTTCTGTTGTTTGTGTTGTCATGAGGCAAAGGTATAAAAAAAGAGACTGATAATTCAGTCTCTCTTTTAGAATAAAAATTGATTTTTGTATTAATTCAGGATTAATTTTTTTGTTACGCTTCCTTCGTTTGAATACACTTTCAAAAAGTAAAGTCCTTTTGAATATTTGCTTAAATTTATTTCAAAATTACTACTGTCAATTTGTTTTTTCTGAAAGATAGACTTTCCAGTAAGATCGTACACATCGTAGTTAAATCCTGAAAAAGTCTTCATTTCAATATGAAAGATTCCTGAAGATGGATTTTGAGCAATACGGACATTCGCATCTAAGAAGCTATAATTGTCTACCGATAATACACTTGGACAATTATAAACTATAATGTCATCTACAAACCATCCTGTTTTACCATTACATCCATCACTACCAAATTCCCAACGCAGTTGTAGGGTAGAGTTGGCAACAACGCCTAAGTCTGATAAATTGATCACACTTTGTCCCCAAACACTATCATCAGAGTTTTCATCGATGCCAGAAAAGGCTTCTTCTTCAATCATTGGGTTGTCGTTGCTATTTGCAGTTGTAATCACCTCGTTGTATGGGTTTGCTATAAAAGCAGTACCAGGTACAATAGTCCAGGTAGTTCCGGCATCGATACTGTACTTTAAATTTCCACCATCGTATTCTGGTTCTGAAACAATATTATGTGTAAAAGCCAACTCTAATGATCCGCCTGAAAAATCTGGGATGGTAATAGTAGGGCTTTCTAAACGGATAATCCCGTTTTGCAAATCCTCTGCACAATCTCCATTGGCAGGGTTTGGAGCAAATATTGCAGTTCCTACTCTGTCTTTTGGAAGGTTGTTATTTAGTACCCATTCTCTAGCTTCCCAAGTTTCAGCATTTACAGGTATTTGCGTTACCGTCCAGTCACTACTAATTCCTGATTCCCAGTTTTCTGTGAAAATTGGACTTTCAGAAGAAGCATCACAAATTGGGTCGTTTGCACTTAATATTGTATCAAAGGTACAATTGTTATCAGATCGAAGTTCTACGGCTAGTAATACTTTGGTAAGTTCTGCATAATCATTGGCAGTAATGATTTCTCCAGAGGGTCCCGCAGCTGTTTCACCTGTTGAAAGCCCTTCCAAATTGATTCCGATCAAATCACTACATGAAGATTCTAATGCATCAGCAAAGGTAGAAAATCCACTTGTTCGAGTTAAGTATACACTTTGAGCTCTCCAAAAAATATGTGCTGCTTTTGTAAATCCTATTCCTGTAATGGTTTGACCATTGTAGGTTCCACCGTCTACTATCAACGCATAGGCGTGATTAGGGATTCCAGAATTGATGTGTACTCCTCCATTATCTCCAGTAGCACACCAGTAGTTGGTATCTGTCATTTTTCCTGGGTCACCATTCAATACAGGATTCCACATATCACGGATTGCTCCACCGAAAGCTTCCGCATCTTCACCCATTTTCCATCGATCTGTAACTACATTGCCTGTTCTTACGCTCATGTTTTCTCCCTCATCTTCATAGTTATTCATCAGATCAACCGTTTCTCCCCAAATATCAGAGAAAGCTTCATTTAGGGCTCCAGATTCGTAGGAGTAAATTAGGTTGGAAGTATATTGTGTATAGGCATGTCCCCATTCGTGAGCAACTACATCATCGGATGCAGTTCCATTACAATAATTTGTGGTAGTGCCATTCCATGTTGCATTTGGACATTCGATGTCTGGGTTGTTGTTGATGGTCACCATTTCTGCATCTGCATTGTCATAAGATATATGACCAAAAGCATTTTTAAAAAAATAATACACATGACCAGCAGTGGCTACTTCATTTTTTTGCCATTGATTCAAAAAGAAGGTTGAACCCCCTTCAGCATATCTTAGGTTGTCTAAATCGACTTCATAGAGCGATCTATTCAATGCGTGTGCAATTCCTGTAAATTGTTCTACGAGTTTTCCAGTAAGTGCGTCGATAAATACAAATTCTCGAACATCTATATCATTTCGAACTTCAATTTGATATACTAAATGTTTGCTAGTTACCTTTCCTTGAGCCAATCCTTTTGGAAAGATATACAGTTGGTTTGAGATGATTTTTAATTCTTTACCAGATTGATTCAAATTCTGATTTTCTATCAATCGAAGTGCGAGATTTCCCGCTTCAGTTTTGGTATATGTTGGAACTGCTTGTAGTTTAATATCTGGAATTATGGTTCCATTAATCGCTTTCAAATTGTTCTCTCTGTCAAAGTGAAATTTTAATTGTGCATCAAAAACAGGTATCCCTTTATGGTACTGTTTTAATGTATAGTGTTGTAGCCCATACGTGTCTGTTGTAAGGGTACCGTTTTGTAAACTTTCTGTAGTATTCTCTATGGCATACATTGCCTTATACTCCGATAAAAAGGAGTTGACTTTTTTTTCGATCGTGAAGCCTGAAGTGATAAAAGGTTTTGTAATTGGAAATTTAACAAAACCTGGAGTTGTTAGGTTTTTGTTGAAGCTGATCGTAGCTTGTGTAGTTTCTTGAAAGTTTTGAATGGCAGTTTTCGTAGTTGATTGTGCATTAAAGCTTAGACAAATACAAAATAGTCCAATAGATAAGAACGTATTTTTTTTCATAATATTATTTTTAATACATTAATTTTTTGATTCTATTGATACCGTTTTTTGTTTACGATACAATCATAGATGTAAATTTTGATAGTGGTTTAAATGAAAAAAACCACTCTTAAAGCAAGAGTGGTTTTAATTTATATAATAGACTCTTCTATTGAATACTCTTGTTTAGTCAAGTGTAAAAACACCTCCTAAATAAGGGACATTAAAGTATGCACTGTAATAATCACCAACAAGACCATTAGGATCACCTTCATAGTAGATGTCATAAGAGATAGACAATTCATTTGCGCTACCACAGCTACTCCAGTTTCCAGAACCTTTGATATCATACGAATAAGGATCTCCTGCATATTCTGTTATATATACATGCTGTCTTGGAATCACTACAGTTCCATCTGCATTTAGTTGAATTTCAACAGGAGTCGAGCTCGTTACAGGCTCTCCCCAGAAGTTAACGATCATATTTTGACCCAAACCATCTACATAAAGAGTTTCAGCTACGATTGATGTAGTAATTGCAGTTTCAACCGCATAAGCAACAGAATTATAGTTTCTTGCTACAGAAAAGTCACCTTCATAGGTTGTAAGGTCTACATTACTCTTTTGACCAATTTCTTCAAATGCATAAGTATCACCAGTTTTTGTAATTTTCGCTAATACGTTGTACAATCCTGGACACACATCTAAAGTGTTTAATGCTCCAGCAAATGAATGTATTTGGCCATTGATAGATCCTACTTGATCAAAGGTAAGTGTGATGTCTAAATCTGCTGGAATTTCTGACATTGAAGCATAAAAATCTGCCACAATATAGTATTCACCGTCAGGAGCAGCACCATCTAAAGTATAAGATTCTGCACTTGCACCATCAGCACTATCTAATACTTGTGTATAAGGTACATTGGTAAGTAATAATCTTAAATCAGCAAGGTCATAGGCGCTAACTTCGTTACCGTAATTATCGGTAACTGTTCCTGAAGCTGCCCAAGACATTCCAATAGCTAAGTCACCAGAAGTTAAGTTAGAGATATTAAAACTAACCGTTTGTCCACTTACATTAGATACATTTGATTCAGATCCTGTTCCAATTTGAATGGTTACAGTTTCAGTCTCTTCAATCAATTCATCTGCATGAATTGAAATTACACCAGAAGCAGATAAACTTCCCTTGCTAATTGTAACAGAATGAGGCATTGAGAAATCTTCTCCTTCGGTTGCGTCACCAGAAACTTGTGCTAGATTTACAACAACATCCGATGCTTGTTTTTCACTTAATGTTACTGTGAATCCGTATTCTTTTTCTTGTTCAACTAAGGTTTGAGAATTCTCAAAGCCTAGGCTTACATTCAAAGAAGGAGCTGTCGCAGTAACTGTACTTTGCCCTGTGAAATTGTCTTCACTACTACATGATAACATGGTAGCAAAAAGACAGCACACAAATGATAATTTTATTAATTTATTTTTCATCGTATAGTATGTTTTAATATTGTTCTATTGTTTAACCATTTTCTGGTAGAATTCTCTTGGACCAGAACCAGCGGTTAAGTAACCCACGGTCATAATTAATTGATCTTTACCGTTTACATCATCTGGAATTGCAACTGAGCTAGCAGCATCACATGCCAATACAGTGAAACCATTATTGGACTCACATGTCATGATTGGTTGATCATTCAATACCACTCCATTTCCGTCCAAATCAACATCCATAATAGTGATTGCACCTGTAGCATTGTCTACAGTAAAGAAATATTCATTGTTATCCCAGAAACCAACTCCTACATGTCTGTAGATTGTTGCATTTACAGATTCAATAATACGATCTGTACCGTTCCAATCTCCACCAAACACACCAATTCTGTGGTAAGCGCTTTCCTCTACAGTATATACACCTGCGTATCTAGTTCCTACTGCTACTTTAGTTGTTTTTGCATTGTAATGAAGATTTCCTTCAGAAGTATTCGAAGCATATCTTAGTAACCAATAATCTCCAATATTCAAATTCCCGTCGTTTGAAGGTAAAGAACCTCCATCGATGGTTAAATCAGAAATCAATTCATCATAGGTAAAATTTACTGAGAAATTTTGAGTACTTCCTAAAGTAGCATCGTCAATAGATACCGTTTTAAGTAATACTTCATTACTTACACTTCCTGTAGTATTGTTTACAAAAGATTTGTATACATCAACAGAATTTGTTTGTACACTTCCTTGTAAAATAGTTCCAGTAGCTGTATATGTAGCTCCACTTCCAACTACATAACTAATAAGTTGGTTGTTAACGGTAACGTATCCACCAGTAACTTCTGTACCCGTCAATTCGTCATTATCGTTTTCTATACAAGAATTTAATGCCGTAATAGCAAACAACGATAGAAATATGATTTTTATTTTTTTCATTTTAATATTATTTTAGTGTTAGATTATTGCCAGATTAACCCTGAAGTTAATTCATCTCCTCCAATTGTTGAAACAGCTGCATTGTAACTCTCTTTGTTCAAAGAAGGCTCATTTGTAGGATAATACAGACGTGATGGAATTTGAGAAATAGGTGCTTCGGCAGCTGGCGTCAAAGCAGGTATTTTATTTCTTCTCCATTCTGTCCAAGACTCAAAACCTTGTCCAAACAAAGAAATCCATTCTTGAGTTGCAATTTTTATTCTAGCATCGGCTTGCGTAGAAAAATCAAGACCATCTTGAGCCAAATATGAATTTGCACTTAAGCCTAAGAAACTAAAACTTGATACGATTCCTTCGTTATACCAGTTTGATGCTGCAGTAATACCACCAGAAATGTATCCTTCATTCGCTGCCTGAGCGATTAAGAAGCTTAACTGTGAGTAAGACATTAATACCCCTGGAAGTGTTGGAGTCAAATAGAATTCACCTAATGGAGAGATGTTAGAATAGGTATATCCTAAAGCCTCGTTTGGTAAACTAGTTTGGTTTCCATATCCAGATGGTTTCCCTAAATAATTTCCGCTTGCATTTTTACCTGCATACTTAGACAATCTATCATCATTTAAACTTTGTAATAACTCAACCAATACAGAATTTACTTTGTATTCTGCTCTGTTTCCATCAACAATTGTTTCCCATATTGGGTTTGCATCTGGTGCAGCAGCTAAGTAGCTTACTTGGGCGCTATCATCGTTAGAGGTAAACATTTTTCCCATTAATGCTTGCAATTCAGCATTCACGCTTCTTGTAGAAGAAATTCTCATCAAGGCTCTAAATTTCAATGAATTGGCAAGTTTGTACCATTTTGAAACATTTCCTCCGTAGAAAAGATCAGAACTGTTTACGATGGTTGTAGAACTTCCGTTCAAAAGACCTGCAGCTCTATCCAATAATGAAAGAATACCTTCATATACTACCGCTTCACTATCGTATGCAGGTTGTAAGATATCACTATCATTTGCCTGAGTAAAAGGAACTGGTCCATAAAAGTCAACTAAAGTTTGAAAACCTACTGCTTGCATTACCAATGCAGCACCCATCAAACTTGTATTTCCTTCTGTTTCTGCTAAGTCATACATTGCATTCGATTCTGCAATTACACTTGTGTAAACATTACTCCAAATTGCATCGATACTTCCTCTTCTAGGTACATATCTTGCTTCATCGTTGTACTGAACTTTAGACCAGTGTTGTGCCCAACATGCTCCCATGTCTCCACCCAATCCTGCAGAGTACATTGTATTCATGTATGTCTTCTGTGCCCCACCTAACAATAGATGTGCAGGTACAGCCGTGGAGTTGTTTGGATCCACGTTTAACTCTTCGAAGTCTTTGTCACAACTAGTGACTAAGATAAAGCTCAAAAAAGTATATAAAATTATATTTATTTTTTTCATGATGTTCTATATTTTATTAAATTAAAATCTTAAGTTGACATTGAATCCAATGTTTCTTGCAGATGGAGACTGACCAAATTCTTGACCTTGATTTCCATTTGAACTACTGAACCCTGTTTCTGGATCAATATGTGGAGCATTCTTGTACAAAATCGCTAAGTTTCTTCCAACCAAAGAGAACTTTAATGATTGTACAATTGACTTTTCAAGATATTTTTGAGGTAAAGTATATCCGATAGACACTTGTCTTAATTTTACATAAGAAGCATCAAATACAGAACTAGATTCGATAGAGTTTGAATACGAAGCTTGGTTGAAAGATTTTGCTCCAACAACTACATTGTTTGCCACATATCCACCATTACCATCTGCCATTACACCGTCTCCAACAATACCTGTTTCACGGCCTTTTAATGTTTCTGATAAGGTACCTGCATAACGTCCCCAAGCATAAGTCATACTGTGAACATCACCACCCATTTTCGCATCAATTAATGCAGAAAAATCAAGTGATTTATAATGTACTGAGAAATTAGCACCTCCCGTCCAGTCTGGAGCGATGTTACCAATTACTTTTTGTTCTGAACTAATTAATGGTAAACCATTTTCATAGATTACTTGGCCTGTAGAAGTTCTTTCAAAATCTCTACCTACCAATGTACCATAAGGTTGTCCAGGTCTAGCTTCTAAGCTCACACCCCATTGTCCTCCTAATACATAAGAATCTAAACCAGCTAAAGAAGTAACTTCATTACTGTTTTTTGCAAAGTTTAGGTCAATATCAAAACTAAAATCTTCTTTTTTGATAATGGTACCTCCTAATTGTAATTCAATACCGGTATTTTTCATGTCTGCGATGTTGTCCCACACATTTGTGAATCCTGTTGCAGCAGAAACTTGAATTGGTACCAATAAGTCCTCACTATTTTGGTCATAATAAGTTGCGCTAAAACGCAATCTATTTTGAAACATTTTTAAGTCTAATCCGAATTCAACTCCAGTTACAGTTTCGGCTTTTAAGTTCTGGTTAAACTGTGTATTAGGAACACTGGCTTGATTTCCAAAACCTGAATTTGACAATCCGTAAGTTTGGTTCAATGAATAAGCACCTAAAGCACCTGTACTACCTACTTTAGACCATCCTCCTCTAACTTTCAAGAAGTTGATGTTGTTCGCTTTTAATTCGTCAAAGATGTCAGAAATCAATACAGATCCTGTTACAGATGGGTAAAAGAATGAATTGTTTGCAACGGGTAAAATACTTGACCAGTCATTTCTTCCTGTAAAGTCTAAGAAATACATGTCTTTATAAGAAAACTGACCGTAGGTATATAAACTGTTGATTTGTTGATCAGAGTGGTAGTTGCTTAATACAGCTGTAGATCCTGTTTGTAAGTTTGACAAGCTGTATAAGTTTGGCAATTCCAATGCAGGTAAATATCCAAGAACATTGTCTTGTGTTCTGTTCATATGGTTTCCACCAAAACTCATAGAGAATCCGATGTCTTCTGTTAAGTCTCTGTTGTAATTGAATAAGAAACTAGCATTTACTTCTTCAAATCTTCTGATTCTTTCGTTATAAGATCCGTTTTGTGCATTGTTGCTTCCAACTGCTTGTCTGCTAGTAGTACGTTGGCTAAAAGAATCCAATCCTAAAGTAGTTGTTAATGATAAATGATCTGATAATTGAGTTGTCAAATCTACATTTCCAATAATACGATCTTTTTCAAAGGTATTTCTGTTGGTTTCTAAGATCCAGTATGGGTTGTTCTGGAAGTTGTGGTTCCAGTTCAATGGAGTTCCTTCGGCAGCAGTTCCAACTGGAGCCAATGGGAAGTTTCTCCAATCTCTTAAATCAGAAAAGTTTACCTGTCTTGCAGACCAGATAAATTGTTGAAAAGCATTTTCGTTGTTATATCCACCTGTAGGAATGTTATCCGAATCCTGGTTGATATAGTTGATAGAAACTCCTGCTTTCATTTTTTCTCCAATGTCTAAAGATCCGCTAACTCCTACAGTAAATTTCTTCAATTCTGTAAAAGGTACCATTCCTTTTTGGTCACTGTTTCCTAAAGACAATCTAAAGTTTCCACTAGTTATAGAAACATTGTTTGAAATGTTTACACCAGTATCTAAGAAATCTTTAACATTGTCAGGATGAGAGATCCAAGGAGTTGGATTACCGTTATTGGTCAATTGAGAATCCCATTGAACAAATTCAAAACCTGCATCTAGTGCGGGTCCCCAACTTTCATCAACACCATCTCCAATACCCCCACTTGCTCCGTCTACATAGCTAAAGTTGTTTGTATCACCACCTTGACCAAATGAGTTTTGGTAGTCAGGTAGAATTAACGGATTTGAAAATGTAATGTTTGTATTGATTGAAACTCCAAACTTTTTGTTTGCATTTCCTTTTTTTGTTGTGATAACTATAACCCCGTTTCCTGCTCTTAAACCATATAATGCAGCTGCGTTTGGTCCTTTTAATATTGTAATCGACTCAATGTCGTCTGGATTGATGTCTGCAGCACCGTTTGGTAAGTCTACACCACCATAAGCTCCAGCACTACCAGAATTAGAGTTGCTAATTGGCACACCATCAACAACGTATAAAGGTTCGTTATTTCCAGTAATAGAAGAGTTTCCTCTTAATACAATTCTAGAAGAAGCACCAACACTACCAGAAGTTCCGGTAACTTGTACCCCAGCAACTTTACCACTAATTGCATTTGTAATATTGCTTTCTCTTGCTTCAGTCATTGCGTCACCTTGGATGCTCTGTACAGAATATCCAATTGCTTTTTCTTCTCTTTTGATTCCAAAAGCAGTTACAACGATTTCATCCAATACTTCGCCACCTTCTACTAAGGTAACATCAACGGTAGTCGATGAAGCATTTACTGCTATTTCAACGGTTTTATAACCTAAGTACCTAAAAATTAAAACATCTCCATTATTAGCTTTGATGCTATATTTTCCATCAAAGTCTGTTTCCGTTCCATTATTTGTTCCTTTGATCAAAACACTAACTCCTGGCAATGCCCCCGAACTCTCGGATACCGTTCCTGAAATTGTTTTGTCTTGCGCAAAGGTAATCTGCACAACCAACGCTAGTAAAA
>Ga0257120_1001649_pt1 | contig 14394 bp, 6 predicted proteins | sample SI106_10metaG_FD_190153 | JGI IMG/M metagenome (GOLD analysis project Ga0257120, IMG submission 190153) | Marine microbial communities from Saanich Inlet, British Columbia, Canada - SI106_10 | ecosystem: Environmental > Aquatic > Marine > Inlet | place: Canada: British Columbia | collected... | reverse complement strand
ACTAATTCTGTAATTCGAGTATGGTTGGGTTCTATTCCAATAGCGCAATTTTCATCAAAAGATTTGCAAGCATCTCCAATTAATTGTGCCGATTGTAAAACGTTTGCTGCCATCATGGGTTTAAAAACGTTCAATTCATAATGACCTTGTGTACCACCTACGGTTACTGCAACATCATTTCCCATTACTTGTGCACATACCATTGTGATTGCCTCTGCTTGTGTTGGATTTACCTTTCCTGGCATGATTGAAGATCCTGGCTCGTTTGCAGGGATAATCAATTCTCCGATTCCAGATCGGGGACCCGAGGCCATCATTCGAATATCGTTTGCAATTTTATTTAGTGAAACGGCTATTTGTTTTAAAGATCCATGTGTTTCTACCAAAGCATCGTGCGAAGCCAAGGCTTCAAATTTGTTTTCTGCAGTGATAAAAGGTAAGTTGGTGAATTTTGCAATATAACGGGCAACCAAGACATCGTATCCGGCAGGGGTATTCAATCCAGTTCCTACAGCGGTTCCTCCTAAGGCTAGCTGACTCAAATGTGCCAAGGTATTGTTCAATGCTTTTAATCCAAAATTTAACTGTGCTACGTATCCAGAAAACTCTTGCCCAAGGGTCAATGGGGTTGCGTCCATTAGGTGAGTTCTTCCGATTTTCACCACCTCTTTAAATGCTTCTGATTTGACTTGTAAGGTGTCTCTTAGTTGTTCAATTCCTGGAATCGTAGTTTCTATAATTTTTTTGTAAGCCGCAATGTGCATTCCGGTAGGGAAAGTGTCGTTGGACGATTGTGATTTGTTCACATCATCATTTGGTTGAATCGTTTTTTCACCTTCACCAATAATTTTTCCAGCAATTTCATGAGCTCGATTGGCAATTACTTCATTGACATTCATGTTGGATTGTGTACCAGATCCTGTTTGCCAAATTACAAGTGGAAATTGATCATCGTGTTTTCCTGCTAAAATTTCATCACAAACTTGTGCAATCAAATCTCTTTTTTCTGAAGGTAAAACACCCAATTCGCAATTGGCATAAGCTGCTGCTTTTTTTAGGTAGGCAAAGCCATATACTATTTCGATAGGCATAGAACCTGGAGCGCCAATTTTAAAGTTGTTGCGTGAACGTTCTGTTTGAGCTCCCCAATATTTATCTGCTGGAACATTTACTTGCCCCATGGTATCTTTTTCTATTCTGTAAGTCATGTTTGTATGAATGAAGTTTGAAGTTGCAAATTTACAAAATCTATGATAATTCTGATTAACAATTGCTTTTAAAAACTATTGAAAAAATTTGATTTTACAAGCTAGATTATGAAAATATGTATTATTTTTGCTGTAATAATTTTTTCAAATAGCAACAAATGTTAGATTTTTCTCAATTTTCAGGATTAGTTTTATTCATGTTTATTTTTACAGCAGGTTTTTGGTTGTTGATTTTCTTGTTAACATTTGTCGTTCCTTACTGGATTGGTGGGACAATTTGGGAAAATTTGAAATTGAAAAGAGAGGCTAAAAAAGCCGCTGAAGGGAAATAGTAATTCTCGATCTGTTACTCTTTATGAGTACACCAACTCCACTTTATTTTTTTAAAACAACATTTGGTGCCATTTTATTGGATGACCACTAGACTAAGCTGTTGTTCTTTTTTTAATTTTTTATTTCTTCGGGATGTTTTTTAGTGTTCCAAACAATTTTGGAGTACTCAAGATCTGTTTTCTTTGATATTTTGAATACTTCAACAAAACAACCTTACTATACAATTAGAGGATTCATTTTTACATTTGACGGCTCTTATGGTGTTTGCAAATTCATCTTTCTAGTGTTTTCCTGTGAAAACTCAACGACCAAATGTTATTTCAAAACAAAACAAATTTAGAGGAAACTTTTAGGCATTACGTCAAATTCATAAATAGCCATACAATACCACAACAATTCCTACTATTACTCGTTTTTTTTGCATTTTTTTCAAGAGGTATTTACACTTATAGCGACGTAAAAAGTTTTTTTTTGGGTTGTATGTTTTTTATTGAGGTTGTTCTTGATGATTTGATAATTTTTTACAGCTAACTTTATAAAAATAACAAACTAGCATTTTTTTTCTTTGAATTAAACAATATATCTATAGGAACGATCAATGCTAATTTAAATTATTAAAATATAAATTATGAAAAACTATTTTTTAAGTTTTGTCCTATTCTTGGGTTCTCTTGGTTCTTTTGCGCAAGCAGACAAGGTGGAAGTCTTTAATGATGCAAACGGAATGAAATTAGTCGTAAATGGACAAGACTTTATGATTAATGGTATGAATTGGGATTATGTTCCTATCGGAACAAATTATTCATACAGCTTGTGGAATCAATCTGAAGATGTCATCAAAGGTGCATTGGATGCAGAGATGGGCTTACTTAAAAACATGGGTGTCAATACCATTCGTGTGTATACCGGAATTCAACCCAAATGGATTACCTATATCTACGAAACCTACGGTATTTATACAATGTTGAATCATTCTTTCGGTAGGTACGGGCTCACGATTAACGGAGCATGGGTTCCAAAGACCAACTATGCAGATGCGACTACTCAAAAAATGTTGTTAAACGAAGTGACCGAGATTGTAAAAAGTTACAAAAATACTCCCGGTTTACTGATGTACTTATTAGGGAACGAAAACAATTACGGATTGGTTTGGAAAGGTGCCGAAACAGAAGATATTCCAATCAATGAAAATGATTATTCAGTAGCTGCCAAATATTTATACAAAATGTTTAATACGGCCGCCGTTGAAATGAAAAAAATTGACGGTTCGCACCCAATAGCCATGTGTAATGGGGATTTAGGATTCTTAGACATTGTTGCAAAAGAATGTAAGGATGTGGACATTTTTGGTACCAATATGTACCGAGGAAAATCTTTTGGAGATGCGTTTACCAGAGTAAAAAATGAATTGAATAAGCCAATCATGTTTACTGAGTTTGGTTCGGATGCTTTTAATGCAATAACCAACCAGGAAGATCAAAAAATGCAATCTTTCTTTATGGTCAATAACTGGAAAGAGATTTATCAAAACGCTTCAGGATTAGGGAAAGCTGGAAATTCAATCGGTGGATTTACATTTCAGTTTAGTGATGGATGGTGGAAATTTGGTCAAACCAAAGACTTAGGCGTACATGACAACAATGCCTCATGGTCTAACGGAGGGTATTATTTTGATACGAAGAATGGAAGTAATAATATGAATGAAGAATGGTTTGGTATTTGTGCCAAAGGGCCTACCAACGAAGCAGGTTTGTATACATTATATCCAAGAGCTGCATACTATTCATTAAAAGAAGCACATCGTATAAATCCTCTAGAAGAAGGGGTGACTGCCAATGATGTTGCAAAACATTTTTCGAATATTAGCTTGATGGACGGTGTTTTAAGAGCACGAGGAGGTAAAGCTGCTTTGGGTGGAAGCGAGAAAATTAGTTTGAGTAATGTAAGAGCCGAGTTTACAACCTTCAATACAGGAGGTAGTTTGCTAACTACACCAAATTCAGCAGATCCTGAAAATACAGGGTATCCGAACAGAACAGGATTTGATCATATGCAGTCTTATTTTGTAGGCGTAAAAGGACAGCCTTCAGCAAGCATGAGCGCAGAGGTAAACTTTAATATTTTAGGAAGAGTTGCAGAAAACCCAATCGATGAAATTTTCTACGAAAACAGAAATCGCCCTGTGGTTGTAAATACCGATAATGGAAATGTAACCTTAACAGACAATAATAGAGTACAAGTTTACAATGCTGCATTTGATTGGAAAGCAAAAGATTTCAACGTAAGAGGATTTTATAGAACAGGCCATTATCACTGGCAATATGAAGGAGATGTATTTGGATTGTATCCAGAAGCAAATTATGGACCGAATTTAGACATCTATCAAGGAGAGATTTCAGGAATTGAAGTTGATGGTAAAGGTGTTTTAGACGGATTGAAAGCAGCCTTTGGACCGCAATTATGGTGGGGAGCTAATCCAGCAGTATTGTTAAAGTATAGAAGAACGCTTGGGAACTTCGATTTTACAGGAATATTTCATGAAGATGTTTCAGAAAATACACAAGCACAAACGTCGGGTTTTATACCGATGCCAAAAACACGTAGGTTAACTCTTGCCATCGAGAGAAAATATGAAAACTTTGCTTTTCAATTGGGAGGTATTTGGGGTGGTCAACCGCTAGTAGGTAGAGAATATCAAGATATTCGAAACAATGCCGATGGTACAAGAACAGTTGTAGTAGACAACATCAATTCATCAGACAATTGGGGAGGGAAATTTAAATTGACCTATACCAAAGGAACTTTTAACTGGTATGCACAATCTGCAGTAATGGGATTGGTTGCTACAGGTGGAGCAGATGCTACTAGAACTTTTACTGGATGGACATTGAAAGATTCAGGAAGTGGAAATCAGACCAATTTTTTAACTGGTTTTACTTTTAATGCAGGAAATTTGCAAATAGCACCGAACTTTTTATGGCAAAAGCCATTGGTTGCAGCTATGCCCAATGATGTAAATACACCCGGTAGGTTGAGAAATATTCAAGCAGATCCTTTTATTGTTCGTGCTAACAGAGAAACTACCGCAGGAGAGATTTTATTCTCATACGACCCAACACCAGGAACTTGGATGTATGAGTGGGACAATGACCGTGCAGAAGATGCGAAATTTGCAATGAATTTAGGATTCGTTTACAGACATTTGCCAACTACTCAAGATGCTTGGATTGGATTTTTTGCAGATCGTACCTCATTTGCATTTCCTACTTCAGCACCTGCCGAAGATTTATGGGAAGTAAATTCTCGAATCGTTTCTAAAATAAGTCCAGAATTTGGTTTTATTGCCAACCTTTACTATGGGAATGGGCAGGCAAATGGTAGCGATGACCGATTGATTAAAAGAGCTGGAGGAGATGTCAGATTGATTTATAATAAATTAAAAGTAACGGCTACAGCAAAATTCAACGATTGGGGTCCTTTTGATTACCACAGAGATTTCAACTTGACTTATCCAACACAATTGATGTTAGATTTTTCAACCACATTGGGTAAGCCAGGATGGTTTGTATTGCCAAACACCAAAATGGGAATTCGTGGAACATGGCGTTCACTGAATGAGTTTTCACCAAGGTATACGCCAAATATTGCATTGCCTTTTGCTAGTGCTCCAATAGTAAGTCCAGTAGGTTTTCCTAATGGTTCTGAATGGGAGGTTCGTACATACATTCACATAAATATTGGAAAATAATAAATAGTTATATCATGAAAACTAACAAACATATACAATCAAAAATCACCTTTTTATTAGGTTTGATTTTACTCACGACAATTGCTTGTGAACGAGAACTTTCAGAAGATATCGTAGAGGCTACATTCACTACAAATCCAGAGGTTTATATTGATGGATTTAGTTCTGGATTGGAATATTATCCGTACTTAAATTCTAAACATGACGCTTTTTCTGTAGATACAGAGGTAAAATACTCGGGATCTTCTTCCATGCGTTTTGATGTTCCTAATGTTGGTGATCCTTCAGGAGCTTACGCTGGCGCAATATTTAGAGATGATAATGGAGGTAGAGATTTATCCGGTTATGATGCACTTACTTTTTGGGCAAAATCATCTACTGCTGCTACCCTTAACGATATCGGTTTTGGTCAAGATTTTGGGGAAAACAAATTTCAGGTTAGCAAAAGAGGACTTCGATTGTCAACCAATTGGGTAAAATACACTATTCCTATTCCAGATGCCTCTAGATTAACTCAAGAAAGCGGACTATTTTGGTATGCTGAAGGAGCAGAAAATGACAATGGATATACTTTTTGGATAGATGAATTGAAGTATGAAAAACTGGGAACTGTTGCACAACCAAGACCCTCAATTTTTAACGGTGACGATATCAATGTGAATACCTTTATTGGAGTGAAAATAAATGTTTCAGACCTCAATCAAACTTTTAATCTAGATTCTGGACAAAACACGACGGTTTCAACAGCTCCAGGATATTTCGTTTTTACTTCTTCAGATCCTAATGTCGCTTTTGTCAATGAATTGGGAGAAGTGTTAATTGAATCTGCTGGTTCTGCTGTCATTACAGCAAGTTTAAACGGTATAGAAGCAGAAGGAACTTTAACCATTAATTCTGTTGGTTCTTTTGCCTTTGCTCCAACTCCTTTAAGAAGCCCAGAGGATGTAACGTCTATATTTAGCAACCATTATACCAATAATCCTGTAGATTTTTTCAACGGATATTGGCAACCTTATCAAACGACCTTATCAGCAGATTTTAGTATCAATGGAGATGATTTTCTAAACTATACAAATTTTAATTTTGTTGGGATTCAATTTGCGAATCCAACAGTAGATGCTACTGAAAAATCTAACTTGCATTTCAATATGTACATTCCAGATCAGGTGCCTTCAAATTTTGATTTTCTAGTTACTCTAGTAGATTTCGGTCCCGACAAAGTAAATGGTGGAGGAGATGATACAAGACAACAATTATTTGTCAGAAATTCTCCTAGTATTGTTGCAGATTCGTGGATTACTATTGAGTTTTCTTTAGCTGCGATGTCAACAAGAAACAATGTAGGTTTAATTATTTTTGAAAACATAAACTTTTCTTCTTTAAACAATCTTTACCTAGATAACATCTACTTTTATAAATAACAAAGAACCTTTAGACTCAAGAAAATATGAAAATTAATTCAAAAAATATATCGAAAACAAGCCTATTCAGTTGTGGGATGATTGCAATCTTATTTTTGCTAAATATTGCCTGTTCTACCGACGAAACTCAAACCGTAACTACTTTAAACACGCTTGTTTGGGAAGATAATTTTGACAGATCTTCTGCTACAGATAGTTTGCCAGATGCAACCAAATGGGGTTACAATATTGGAACAGGAGCCAATGGTTGGGGAAATAACGAACTTCAGTACTATACGTCTCGTCCAGAGAATGTAGTTCTAAATACCGAAGGGATGTTAGAAATAACTGCGATTAAAGAACCTTATTTGGGGTCCAATTATACTTCGGGAAGAATTCTAACTCAAGGTTTGTACGAAAATGCCTATGGAAGATATGAGGCACGTATTAAATTGCCTTGGGGGCAAGGAGTTTGGCCTGCTTTTTGGCTTTTAGGAGAAAACTCTTCAGGAGCTGGATGGCCTTCTATTGGTGAAATTGACATCATGGAATACCGTGGTCAAGAGCCGACTATTGTTCACGGAAGTGTTCACGGTCCAGGATATTCTGGAGGCGAAGCAATTACAAAAAGTTACAACCTACTCAATGATCGATTTGATACCGATTTTCATGTCTTTGGAATTGAATGGGGTCCAGCATACATCAATTATTATGTTGACGATGTTTTATACAACCAAATTACCCCTGCAGATGTGACAGGAGACTGGGTTTTTGACAGCAACAAATTCTATATCATTATGAATGTAGCTGTTGGAGGTTCTTTTGTTGGAAATCCAAATGTTGAGACTGTTTTTCCACAAACCATGCTTGTAGATTATGTAAGAGTATACCAGTAAAAACAATAAAGAGTAAGATTATAATATATTCCCCAATTTAAATAAGAAAATATATTGGTAACAATATGTTTTAACAATTTTTTTATGACGAAGAATACCATTTTTTTAGGTAAAAACGAAGCGTATCATCCTTCATTAGAGGTGAAAGGAGAACAGGTTCATATCGGAAACGAGATCTATTACAAAATCTCGAATAGCAATAAAATGAGACCTTTTTTTATCAGTCTTGTGAGCAACTCCAATCATTGGATGTTTGTTTCGAGTAATGGAGGGTTATCGGCAGGTAGAAAAAATGCTGACAATTCCTTTTTTCCGTATTATACAGATGATAAAATAACTGAATCCTCAGAAATTACGGGAAGTAAAACCATTGTTCAGGTTCATAAAGGAGATAAAACATTTCTTTGGGAGCCATTTTCAGACAAGTATCAAGGTGTGTATGCTATCAAAAGAAACTTGTATAAAAATAACTATGGAAACAAAATTATTTTTGAGGAAATCAATGAAGATTTAGGATTGAGTTTTCAATACCAGTGGAATACAAGTAATCAATACGGTTTTGTTAAAAAATCAACCTTACAAAATACAACAGCTTCTCAAGTATCTGTAACTATTTTAGATGGAATTCAAAATATTTTACCTTACGGAATTGCATCAGATTTTCAAAATAGCACCAGTAATTTGGTCGATGCTTATAAAAAGTGCGAATTAGAGAAAGAAACCGGTTTAGGAATCTTTGCTTTGAGTGCAGTAATCGTAGACAAAGCAGAACCTAGTGAAGCTTTAAAAGCCAATACAGTGTGGTCTTTAGGAGTTCAAAATCCTACTTATTTAATCTCTTCTTTGCAATTGAATGCTTTTAGAAAAGGAGAAGAAATTTTTCAGGAAGAAGATATCAAGGCAGAAAAAGGAGCTTATTTTACTGTTCAAAATCTAAATATAGCCCCAAATCAAAAAGAAGAATGGATGTTGATTGCCAATGTAAATCAGAACATCATTTCTATTGAAGAGGTGAAAGACCAAATAAAAAACAACCCAAACCTTTCTCAAACCATTCAATATTCTATAGAAGCGGGAACCGAAAAGTTAGTCAAACTTGTGGCAGCTTCTGACGGATTGCAATTGGGCGAGAATCAACCTAGAAACACAAGACACTTTGCAAATACGCTTTTCAATATTATGAGAGGTGGTATTTTTGATCATAATTACCAGATTGAAAAAGAGGATTTTATCAACTATTTTTCGAAGGCAAACAAAGAGGTATATGCTTCTAAAAAGAATTTGCTTGCAGATTTGCCAGAATTATTTTCTGTAAAGACGATCAAGAAATTGGCAACTTTAGACAATGATCAAGATTTTAAACGATTGTGTTTTGAATATTTGCCTCTAAAATTTAGTAGAAGACATGGAGATCCAAGCAGACCTTGGAACAAATTTTCTATCAATACTCGAAGCGAAATTGACGGGTCTAAAATACTCGACTACGAAGGGAATTGGAGAGATATTTTTCAAAATTGGGAAGCCTTGGCACATTCCTACCCAGAGTTTATTGAAGGGATGATTCACAAGTTTTTAAATGCAACTACTTTTGATGGGTACAATCCTTACAGAGTTACAAAAGGTGGTTTTGATTGGGAAGTGATCGAAGAGCATGATCCTTGGTCATACATTGGCTATTGGGGAGATCATCAAATAGTATATCTATTGAAATTTTTAGAATTTATAGAAAATTACTATCCAGATCAGCTTGCCAAAAACTTTACAGAAGAGCTTTTTGTGTATGCAAATGTTCCCTACAAAATAAAGAGCTATCAAGAAACATTGTCAAACCCAAAGGATACGATTGATTTTGATTATGGCTTGAATGAGAAAATTGACAAAAGAAGAGCAAAATTAGGAGCAGACGGTGCTTTGTTAAGAGACCAACAAAAAAATATTTACAAAGTCAATTTAATTGAAAAATTATTGGCGACGGTCTTGGCAAAGGTTTCCAATTTTATTCCTGAAGGAGGAATCTGGATGAACACGCAAAGACCCGAATGGAATGATGCCAACAATGCATTGGTAGGAAATGGAGTATCGATGGTAACGCTTTGTTATTTACAACGTTTCTTAAATTTCTTTGAAGGAGTGGTGGCTAAATCAACCTTAGATACCGTAACTATTTCTGAAGAGTTGGGAGAGTTTTTCAACACAACTCTTTCTACGTTAAACGATCATCAAGAAATGCTTTCTAGAAAAGTATCCAATGCCGATCGAAAAACAATTTTAGACGGTGTGGGTGAAGCTGGAAGTACTTTCAGAAATTTGATTTATACCAATGGATTCAAAAATAAAAAAGTGGCCATAGCGAAAGCAGACTTACTTGCCTTTTTTGAAATCACCAAAAAATATGCCGCGCATACTATCGAAGCAAACAAACGATCAGACAATTTGTACCACGCTTACAACCTAATGACGGTAGAAAATGATCAAGAAGTTTCGATTTCTTATTTACCAGAAATGTTAGAAGGCCAGGTTTCTGTATTGAGCTCTGGTTATCTATATCCAAAAGAAGCCTTGGCAGTTTTAGATGGATTAAAAGCGAGTGCTTTGTTCAGAGAAGATCAATACAGTTATATCTTATATCCAAATAAAGAATTACCGAGGTTTACCGATAAGAACATCATTCCGTCAAAAGCTGTTAATAGTTCTGAATTGTTACAGCAACTTTTGGCAGACGAGAATACTCAAATCTTAGAAAAAGACATTACTGGGGAGTATCATTTCAATGCGAATTTTAACAATGCAGCTCGTTTAAAAGAAACTTTAGATACACTTTCAGACGAATATCAGCCTTTATTAAAAAAGGAAGAAAAACTGATTTTAGATATTTATGAAGCCATGTTCGATCACAAATCGTTCACAGGAAGATCGGGAACATTTTTTGGGTATGAAGGCTTAGGGTCTATTTACTGGCATATGGTTTCTAAATTATTAGTGGCTGCTCAAGAAAATTGTTTGTTGGCAATCAAAACCAATGAAAGTGAAGAGGTTATTGGTCGATTGTTAGAGCATTATTATGAGATCAATGAAGGAATTGGAGTCCATAAATCTCCAGAGCTCTACGGTGCTTTTCCAACAGATCCTTATTCTCACACTCCTGCAGGAAAAGGAGCGCAACAACCTGGAATGACTGGGCAAGTAAAAGAAGATATTTTGGCGAGGTTCTATGAAATTGGAGTCTTTGTTAAAGAAGGAACCATTCATTTTAGCCCAAGATTATTGCGAAATGAGGAATTCTTATCTCGTTCAGAAGACTTTGTATATATAGATATTCACGGTGATAAAAAGACGTTGATTTTAGAATCGGAGGCTTTTTGTTTTACTTATTGTCAAATCCCTGTCATCTATCAGAAGTCTGATAAAAAAGGCATGAAAGTATTTTTTGAAGACGATTCTAATACTGAATTCGACCACTTAGTGTTGGACAGTGCAATCAGCAAAAAAATCTTTGAAAGATCGGGAGATGTTAAAAAGATCATTGTTTTCATTAATAGATAATAATGAAAGAAACAATGCAATACAAGCTACTAGAAGGAAAGGCCCATTTTTTAATGATGGCCTTTTCTATCTTGGTGTTTAGTTTTGCTTGTACGAATAAAAAGAGTGAAGAAATTTCGCAAAAAGAAGCTATGACGGCAGCAACAATTTTAGGAAATCCTAATTATTTAGCAATATCTTACGGAGGTTATAGAGCAACATCTAGAACAATTCAGCCAACAGTAGCAGAATTGAAAGAAGACATGAAAATTCTTTCTGCCATGGGGGTTAAAATATTAAGAACCTATAATGTACAGCCCACATTGCCTCATGCTTCCAATGTTTTAAAAGCTATTCGTGAGCTTAAAAAAGAAGATCCTAGCTTTGAAATGTATGTCATGCTAGGGGCTTGGATTGACTGTTTGAATGCTTGGACTGCTGCAACTCCAGATCATCATTCAGAAAGTGCTCAAAATGCAGGAGAAATTGATCGAGCAGTAGCACTGGCAAAAGAGTATCCCGAGATCGTAAAAGTAATTGCCGTTGGAAATGAAGCCATGGTAAAATGGGCTGCAAGTTATTATGTACAACCCTCAGTAATTTTAAAATGGGTTACCCATTTGCAAGATTTAAAAGAACAAGGTGTCTTGCCAAAAGACTTATGGATTACCAGCTCCGATGATTTTTCTTCATGGGGTGGAGGAGATCCTAGTTATCATACAGAAGATTTAGAAAAATTACTAAATGCGGTAGATTATGTTTCCATGCATACCTATCCGTATCATAATACGCATTACAATCCAGAATTTTGGAAAACCCCCAATCATATAAAAAACTTAAGCGATCAAGAACAAGTTGATGCGGCAATGTCTCGAGCTTTAAACTTTGCTAAAAATCAATACAATGGGGTTGCAAATTACATGAAGAGTTTAGGGATCCAGAAACCAATACATATTGGTGAAACAGGATGGGCATCTATTTCGAATGGACATTATGGAGAAAAGGGTTCACGTGCAACCGATGAATACAAGCAAGGACTGTTTTATTCTTCGATACGCGAGTGGACAAACTCGGAAGGTATTTCTTGTTTTTATTTCGAAGCTTTTGATGAGCAATGGAAAGATGCAAACAATACTGAAGGTTCTGAAAATCATTTTGGATTGATCAATCGTAACGGACAAGCAAAATACCCCCTTTGGAATTTGGTCGACCAGCAAGTTTTTAAGGGATTGACTCGAAACGGAAAACCCATTACAAAAACCTTTCAAGGAGATAAAGAAAAGTTACTGCAAACCAGTATGCTACCCAATACAAGCTATCCAAGATAAAACATATTTATGAAGACATTCAAACAAATTTTTCACTTAGCCCTCTTTCTTATGATGTTGAACTGTACTCAAGAAACAAAGCAATTAGAGGTTACGGTAGTTGAAACCGCCGCCAATGGAAACAAACTGACCCAAGTTTCTGGTTTTCCTGCGGTGGAAAGTTCGGCGACTATCAAGCTAGATCCAACGAAAGAATTTCAAACGATTACAGGCTTTGGTGGAGCATTTACAGAATCTTCTGCCTATTTATTGAACAAACTCAGTAAGAAAAATAGAGACACTATTTTACAAGCCTACTTTTCGAAAGAAGGAGCCAATTATTCATTGACAAGGACTCATATGAATTCATGTGATTTTTCCTTGTCGCATTATTCATACTCTCCTGTGGTAGATGATCTTACATTGGATCATTTTACAATAGAAGAGGATCAAGACGATTTGATTCCGATGATCAAAGATGCCTTGAATGTATCTGAAGACGGATTTAAAATTCTAGCTTCACCATGGACAGCAGCTCCTTGGATGAAAGATAACAATGAATGGGTTGGGGGTAAATTATTACCAAAATACTACGATACATGGGCTTTATTCTTTTCTAAATACTTGGATGCATATTCTAAAGAAGGAATTGATATCTGGGGGTTTACTGTAGAAAATGAACCTCACGGAAATGGAAATAACTGGGAAAGTATGCATTACTCTCCTGCGGAAATGACCAATTTTGTACAACACCATTTAGGACCTAATTTGGAATCGAATGGCTATGGAGACAAAATTATTTTAGGCTATGATCAAAATAGGGCAGGTGTCAAAGAATGGGTAGATGTAATGTTTGCCACTCCCGAATCTTCCAAATATTTTGACGGAACTGCAATTCATTGGTACGAAAGCACCTATGAGGTTTTTCCAGAAGCCTTGCAGTATGCGCATCAAAAGGCACCTAATAAATACCTGATCGAAACCGAAGGATGTGTTGATTCACAAGTTCCAGAGTGGAAAAATGATGCATGGTACTGGTCTAAAGAATCTACCGATTGGGGATGGGATTGGGCTTCAGAAAAAGACAAATACTTACACCCAAAATATGCTCCTGTAAACAGATATGCCAGAGACATTATAGGTTGTTTAAATAATTGGGTAGATGGTTGGATTGATTGGAATATGGTCTTGGATACTCAAGGAGGCCCTAACTGGTTTAAGAACTGGTGTGTGGCTCCAGTGATCGTGGATCCAGAAAAAGACGAAGTGTATTTTACGCCATTGTACTACACCATGGCACATTTTAGCAAATATATCAGACCCAATGCAATCGTAATAGGTCTTGAAAATTCTGATAAAGAACTACAAGTAACTGCAGCTAAAAATCCCGATGGGACAATCGCTGTTGTGATTTTTAATGAAGGAAAGATCGCAAAGAATTTTAAAATTCGCTTAGGCGAAAAAGAAACATCAATATTGATCAATGCACAAGCATTACAAACGATATTGATACCTACTAATATAAAAATATAGATGAATATGTCGAATTCAATCACTTCTACGAAAGTACCCATGGGTCAAAAAATTGCCTTTGGTATTGGTATGCTTGCCAACCAAATGTTTCCAGCAGCACTAGGAATATTTATGGTCGTCCTAGTTCAAGATTTAGGATTTCCAGGGTGGATGTGGGGAGTCATTTATTTTTTTCCAAGGCTATTTGATTGTTTTACCGATCCTATTATGGGGTTTATTTCGGATAATACCAAATCGCGTTGGGGACGACGTAGACAATATGTAATTCTTGGGGCACTTGTGATGGGAATATCATTCATCATCATGTGGCAACTTTTTAGAGAGAATAGTATTGATTACAATTTTGCTTACTTTATGATTTGGTCTTTTATCTTTTACTTAGGGCTTACTATTTTCAGTGTACCTTATGTAGCCATGGGATATGAGATGAGTGATGATTTTCACGAG
>Ga0257120_1001647_pt1 | contig 14396 bp, 16 predicted proteins | sample SI106_10metaG_FD_190153 | JGI IMG/M metagenome (GOLD analysis project Ga0257120, IMG submission 190153) | Marine microbial communities from Saanich Inlet, British Columbia, Canada - SI106_10 | ecosystem: Environmental > Aquatic > Marine > Inlet | place: Canada: British Columbia | collected... | reverse complement strand
CATCAGAACTATTGTTACATTTAACATAATATGAGTGCACAAAATAAAAGCGTGACCCCTCTAATGACTTTTTAAATATCTGAGATTGATTATTTAATAATTTAACTTTATTCCATCCCATATGAGGAACTTTTAATTCCTCATTATTTAAAAAATTAAACTTTTTTACTTTTGCATCTATAAGAGATAACCCTGAAACATCTCCTTCTTCACTGTGGCTGCACATCAATTGCATACCTAAACAAATTCCTAATATAGGTTTTTTCTCTTCTAAAACTTGCGCCCTTAATAACTCTGAAATGTCAAGTTTATTTATATTATCCATAGCAGATTTAAAATGACCAACCCCGGGCAATATTAATTTGTCTGCATTCTTTATTTCTTTTTTATCTGATGTAACAATTGAATCAGCTCCTAAATATTTTAACATATTTTGAATTGAACCTATATTTCCCATTCCATAATCAATGATAACAATTTTTTGATTTTTCATGATTATATAAATTACGGATTCCATTTATTTATTGTGTCAGAGATAAAAACCACCTCTTCTAATAATATTTCTGGACCAATCGGCAAACTAAGTTCATTATTATGAATTTCTTCTGTTATCGGAAAAGATAAATGATTCATTTCTTTATAACATTCTTGTTTATGAGGAGGTATTGGATAATGGATTAATGTCTGAATTCCATTCTCTTTAAGATAACTTTGTAAATCATCTCTTTTTTCTGTTAAAATAGGAAACAAATGAAATACATGAGAATCCCTATCATTTACTATTGGCAGTTTTATGTGGGGGTTTGTTATTGTTTTTAAATATAAATCTGCAATTTTCTTTCTTTTTTCCAATTCAATATCTAAATATTTAAGTTTAACATCTAAAATTGCAGCTTGAATTTCATCTAGTCTACTATTGTAACCAGTATATTCACTTACATACTTAATTCTGGAACCATAATTTGCTAAAGTTCGAATTGTAGTAGCTAACTCATAGTCACTAGTTGTTATAGCACCAGCATCACCTAACGCTCCAAGGTTTTTTCCAGGATAAAAACTATGAGCTGCAGCGTCTCCAATTGAACCGGTAGTTTTCCCTTCAAATTTACAACCATGAGCTTGGGCATTATCTTCTATGATCTTTAGATTAAATTTATTAGATAATTTGATAATTTTTTCTGTAAAAGAACTCTGACCATAAAGATGAACAAGCATTATAGCTTTGGTTTTAGAACTTATTGCTTTTTCAATTTCATTTTCATCTATTTGTAATGAGTCTTTATTTGCTTCAATTAATACGGGAGTTAACCCATTATCTGTAATTGCGATAATAGATGCTATAAAAGTATTTGCTGGCACTAATATTTCATCTCCTTCTTTGAATACACCTAGTTCAATATATGCTCTTATAATAATTCGTAATGCATCTAAACCGTTGGCAACTCCTATTGAATATACGGAACCAATAAAATTTGCAAAGTTTTTCTCGAATCTTTCTTTTTCTTGCCCATTGATATACCAACCTGAGTTTAACACTCTTTTTACTGCTGCTTCAATTTCAACAGAATATTGTTGATTTACTTTTTTTAAATCTAAGAATGGTATCATATTTTTCGTATAAATTTTGCAGGAGAGCCAAACCATAATTCATTCGAGGGAATACTCTTTGTAACTAAACTACCAGCTCCAATCATTGAATTTTCACCAATAGTAATTCCTCCTAAAATTATTGACCCTGCACCAACTGATGCGTTTTTTTTTATTAATATTTTTTGAACTTCAAAACTAGCTTTAGCCCTAGGATACTTGTCATTTGTAAAAGTAACATTAGGACCTATTTGAACATTGTCCTCAATAGTAATCCCATCCCATAAAAAAACACCGCACTTGACAGTTACGTTATTTCCAATCAGAACATCATTTTCTATTAACGAATTTGCACAAATGTTACAATTATTCCCAATGATTGCATTAGGAAGCACTACTACATTTTGCCATATATTTGTATTTTCTCCAATATTTTTTGATAAACAATCTGACTTAGGATGTATCATTTTTTTAAATTTAAAAATTCCTTATAATTCCTTATGTAATCGTCTTCAGAATATAATTCTGAAGCTAGAACTAAACAAATAGATTCAGAAGAAAAATCAGTTAAAGATCTCCATATACCGGGAACAATCAATAAACCTTGGTTTGGATTCCTTAAATTAAATATTTTCTGATTATGACCATCATCAATTTTAATTTTCAAACCTTCATTTAGTCCAATTATTACTTGATATAAGTCTTTGTGGGCATGCTCTCCCCTAATTGATTTATTTTGAATATCGTAGAGATAATAAATTCTCTTTACCTCAAATGGAATATCAATGTTGTTTACTAATTTAGTATTATAATTTAAATTTAAGATTTTACAATCGTTCACAGTATTATTTTTCATCATAATAGAATTATAAAATTAACTGTTTTAATTTTCTTTATTGAGATCATCTGAACATAAAACTAATAGAATCAAATTAGGAGAAAAATCCACAAAACTTTTTTCTGCCATATCTGGAATGTATAAACCTACATTGGGCTTATTCAATTTAAAAACCTCCTCAAATTCCCCATATTTAATTCTGATATCTAAAAAACCTAAAAGAACTACTAAAAATTCTTTTTCTTTGTTTTTAATAAACTTATTATTTTTTGAAAAAAATGACAAATTTGTTATTATAGAAGTACTTTTAATATTAAATGGAATATGGTTATTAGATTCTAAAAATGACAAGGAGCCTCTTTGATCTATAATTTGGGGAAGTTTAATTTTTTGAATTAATTTATTCATTATACCAATACTTTTTAAATAAAAAGAAAATTTCTACTCGTAAAAGAAAAAGCTTTATGTATAAATAATCCTTAATTGGTTGTCTTTCTCTATTTTTAACTACATCATTTAAGCCTTCATTTTTTAGAAATTTAGGACCATTGAATATCCATTTCCCTTTTACAACCGAGTTAATGATTGTAAAAGGTCTATTAAATCTTAATTTTGAATTTAAAGAATGAAACTCTAAATTTAATCCGTCTGCTCTTGTAGATTTATCTAACTCCCATGCGCTTTCTCCAGGAATAAGAAGTTGATCCAAGGTGCTTTTTTTATATAATGCCATTCCAATAGCAGACCTATATTTAACTCCTCTGGGAATTGAACCGAATAAATCAGTTTTTTCTCCATAGTATAGGGGGTAATCAACAGTTAATTTTAAATGATCAATATTAAAAGAAAGTGCTTTGTCAATTAAATTTCTCACAAAAGAATTATTAACTTTCTTAGTTATAAGTGCATCTTCAAACCATAGTATAATATTTTCTTCTTCAATTTTTTTTAAAATATTTATTAAATTCGTTGAAAACGGCTGATCTTCGCCATAGGAGATGTTTTTTACTTTTTCATCTTCATATTGCTTGAAATTTGAAGCTAAATATAATTGATAAGGGCATTCACTCCAATATTTATGAAATGTTTTGAAAAATGGATACCATAAATCACTGTAATGATCACATGAAACGACTAAAAATGCAACTTTATTTTTCATAAAAATCAATTATTTTATCGCAGGTAAAATCTATCTGTTCATCAGTCAATTTAGAAGAGGATGGCAACCATAATCCAAAAACCCCAATTTCATTTGAAACAACGTGCTCTCCGTCTACGTTGTAAGCCTGTTGTTTGTTAATAGGTGGATACATTATTCTTGAGCCTACATTATTTAACCTCAAAAAAGCCATTAATTCATCTCTTTTAAAAGCTTTAACATCAATAAACCACGGGGTAGTGTTTTGTAAATCCTGTTCAAAAAACTGAATTTCTTCAATGTTTAAGAGATTATTTTTATATCTGGCATATATTTCTTTCATTCTCTTTACACGCCAATCTAATTTACCCATTTGAACAATCCCAAGAACTGCTTGAATATCTGTGAACTTGAAATTGAATCCTATCATTTCATGTACATCATTACCACCACCCGAACGACCAAAATCTTTTAATCTTGAAATATTGTATGCTAACTCATCATCATCTGTAATGATAGCTCCACCCTGGCCAGTAGAAATAATTTTTGGAGCTGAAAAAGAAAAACTTCCTGCAATTCCTTTTCTTCCTTGATGTATTCCATCAGGGTAAAAAGAGCCTAAAGCTTGTGCACTATCCTCTAGAAGAATAAGATTATTATTCTTACAATAGGAAACAATCTCATTAATATCTGACGGATATCTACCATTTGCATTCATTAAAAAGACTGCCTTTGTCTTTGATGAAACATTTTTCTTTATTTCTTCAAGAGAAATACATAGGGTCTTTGGATCTACATCTACAAACTTAGGCTCAGCACCAAACATTTTTAATGAATTAGGTGTTGCTACCATTGTGTAATTTGGTACTAAAACCTCATCTCCAGCTTTTATTCCAGCAGCCATTGCCATTATAGTAAGACTTATAGTTCCATTGTTAACAACAAAACAATGTTTGGCTCCGGTAAACTCTTTTATAAGGTCTTGAAATTCAAAAGTTTTTTTAAACTCTGTAACCCAACCTCCTTCACCCATGTATTTGTTTAAGGCTTCTTGTTCTTGGTTGTCAAACCAAGGTTCCATTTGATTGATAAAATTCATTGGTTTATATTTTGATTAGTTTTATTTAAATTCTTTATTTTCTAAAATTTTAAAGTTTTCTATTGCTTTTGTAGAGTCTATTGTCTTGACTGCGATTGCTGGATTACCCTTGTATACTGTCCAAGGTTCACTTTTGCCATAAAACAAGCTTCCTGCCGCTATTAGCACACCCTCTTCTAAAATACTCCCTGGAAGAATAATAGAATTGGTACCTATGTTTGAAAAACGTTTCATAATTATTGGTTTGATAATTTGTCTACCTTTTAACTTTTCTGGAATTAATGTACCGAACAAACCCGAATCATCAAATCTATCAGAACCACATATCAGCCTTGCTCCAGCCATTATATTATTAACACCCTCACATGAAAATGAAGATTTAGATCCACCAATAATAGTTACATAAGGTGAAATATGAGTATAGGATCCAATATTTGCATTTACAGTACAATAAACGCCTTTATCGATAGCTATATGGTTACCTAAAGTTGGCTGAATTTTGAATTCAGCATCTTTATGAATAAATATATCTTTTGAATTATTCATATTTAACTTTATCAACTTCAACACTTACAAAGGGACCATTTTTGGCTTCTATGATTTTTGTATTGTCCTCAAGAATTTTATAGCCATGACCGCCATATGCCATGATAGCCATATCTCCTTCCTTTAAAACAATTTCTTCAACAAATTTCATCTCTTGATCAAAAATAGTTGCCAACATAGATCCAGACTTCACATAAACCATCTCTTGAGTAATATTAGCTTCCCTAGAAACTATGTTATGCTTGTGTTTTGCTAAGTTTTTACCATTATCATACCACCAGCTACCTACTTGAATGAATAGGCTGTTATCTGTAATAAAATTTAGTCCTTCAACCCAATCTTCATCTTTATAGACTATGCAAAGTAGGTTTCCTTTCGAATCATTAATTTTTCTCATATTTATTATTTTTATTTATCTCTATTTGATAAAATTGGATCTTTAATTGGCCAATTAATATTAATTTTTTTATCGTTCCATTTATAGGTAAACTGTTTATCATGGTCATTATAAATACCGTCATATGCTAATTTATAATTATAAACAGCATAATCTGAAGTAACTAGAAATGCATTTCCAAAACCTGGTGGCATTAAGATCATTTCAGGATTTAAGTGATTTAGGATAAAACTATCATGTTTTAAGAAAGTTGGAGAATGTTCTCTACAATCTACAACAACTTGAAAAATTTCTCCATATAAACATTCTACTAATTTATATGAATCAAAATCACCATGAATTCCTCTTAACACTTTTGCATTATTGTGGGCATTTTTACTGTGAACAAAATTAAGACTTGGAGTAAATTCATTTTTGAAAAATGAATCTAAATAATCCGTAAATAAGAAACCTCTATTATCTTTAAATACGTCAGGTGTAATAATTTTCACCTCTGGAAAAATTGAAGAGGGTTTTATGTTAAAATCGTTATACATATTTTTTAAATTAAATTAATCAAAACCATAATCATTATGTTCTAGATCATAGTCAACCATTATTTTAACAAGTTCATCTAAACTTGTTTTTGATTGCCAGCCTAAAACGTTTTTTGCCTTTGTAGCATCTCCTAATAATAATTCAACTTCAGCTGGCCTGTAATATTTTGGATTAATTTTAACTAATACTCTACCATCTTTTTCGTTTAAACCTTCTTCGTTTACTCCTTCACCTTTCCATGTTATGGTTATCCCAACATGCTTAAATGCTTTTTCAGTAAATTCTCTTATAGTGTAGCACTTACCTGTAGCTACAACTAAATCTACAGGCTTATCTTGCTGTAACATCAGCCACATCATCTCAACATAATCTTTTGCATACCCCCAGTCTCTTTTAGCATCAATATTACCCAATTGTAAATTATCTTGCTCTCCTTTAAAAATTTTAGCGACAGCCTGTGTTATTTTTTTGGTAACAAATGTTTCACCTCTTCTAGGTGATTCATGATTAAATAAGATACCGTTACAAGCAAACATATTATATGATTCCCTGTAATTTACAGTAACCCAATATCCATATAACTTTGCTGCCCCATAAGGAGATTTAGGATAAAATGGAGTTGTTTCACTTTGTGGTTCTGTTCCTGGTAAACCTCCAAATAACTCAGAGGTAGAGGCTTGATAAAATTTAGTATCTATACCTGTATCTCTAATAGCATCTAATAAACGTATCGTACCAATTGCGTCTACTTCGCCAGTATATTCTGGAACATCAAAAGAAACTCCTACATGTGATTGTGCAGCCAAATTGTAAACTTCGTCCGGTTTAATTTTTGAAATTAAAGTATGAAGATTACTTGAGTCAGTTAAGTCTCCATGATAACTTCTAAAGTTTTCATGATTCCAATATTTTTTTGGTATTCTTTTGCTAGTAAAAACAGAAGATCTTCTAATAATAGCATGGACTTCGTAGCCTTTATCTAATAAAAATTCTAATAAGTAGGACCCATCTTGACCAGTAACTCCTGTAATAAATGCTTTTTTCATTAATTCTTCTTTAAAAATTATAATTATATACTATTAAATATTTTTACATACTTTAATTCTTCACTTGACCAATTAAATACATCTTTCACGGCTTGTTTCCCATTTTGACCCATTTTATAAGCTTCTTCTTTATTCTCTGTAAGAAAATTCAACGCTTCTTCTAGCTTCTGCTTGTCACCGGGTGGGACATAAATCCCACAATGATAATTATCACAAATTTCCTTCCATAAAATGTAGTCTGTGCAAATAAATGGGAGGCCTTCCTCCATATATTCGAAAATTTTATTAGTCCCGAAAGACCCTAACTTATATCCTAAGTTTAACTTATAATCATATAACACATATCCGATTGTTGAATTATTATAAAATTCAGGCAATTTATTAAAAGAAAGGCGACCGTGAAATTTTAATTTCGAATGGGGTATAATTGATTCTAATTCTTTTAATAGTTCTCCATCTATGTAGCCTGCAATGTCATATTTTAAATTATTAATACTTTTCAAAGCATAAGCCAACAATTGCTGATTACTATAAGGATAAACTGTTCCTGTATAACATATTCTATTATTCCTATTTGTGTATTCTTCAAAACTAAAATTTGTCGATTTTTTGACTAAAGGGAAATTTGCAATCAACTCAATATTTTTTACTTTGGTTTGAAGGTCTGCTAAAACATGAGAATGTGGAGTTATAGTAAAATCAAACTTTGGCAATATATACTCCATATATAATTTGACACATTTAGATAATAAAAATCTAAAGGGTTTTGGAATCCACTCCTTTTCTAAAATATGCATAGGCATGTGTTCATGAGCGTCATAAACAACTTTTTTACCCAGCCTTTTTAATTTCATTCCTAAAGGTAATAACTCGGGAGAATGTAATTGATATACATCAGCATCAATCATTTTTGCTTTTTTATAAAACTGATGAAAAGCGAAAATTAGTGTCTTAATTCTTGACTTATAAACTGTATTACAACTGTAAAAAGGGATTCCTTCTATAGTTTCTTCAGGATCTCCGTCATTTGTTAAAACACTAACTTCAAATCCATTATTTTTTAGAGATTTACACTGTCTTTGAAAGACTCGCGCATCAATCCTATAATAACCACTGATAATATGACATACTTTAACCATAATTTATATAGATTCTCTTTTTAGTGAATTTAAAAAAATAATAAGAGGGATTAATCCAGCTGAAAACAAAGCTGTTGAAAACGGCAATCCTATTAATATGAATGAAACACTTATTATAATTATAAATAAAAACCGTTCGTTTAATCCTATAACTGCACCATCTAGTATTTTCAAAATAATAACTAAAATTAATGGGAAGATTAAAACACCTATTATACCGAAATTGTAATAAGCATCTGTGAATAATCCGTTATTTGCTCTAGCTGTAAAATCACCAATGTCTTCATATCCCATTAAAAAACCTATATTATCTTTGTAGGGAGATTCTGTAAAATATTTAAAAAAAGATTGTCTAAAATAATCAAATTCATGAGTAGAAAAATAATTATAATAAACATAATGAAGTTTCGCTGGAATAAAAAATACTCTGTAAGTGCTCAGCAATGATATAGCCCAAGTTTCAAAAATCATAAACTCAAGAATACCTGCAAATAATAAAGTTATAAATATCCAAATAAACTTATTTGTAAATTTTAAATTTCTTATAAAGAAATAACCTAATAGTGATAAAAATAGTAAAAAAATAATTTGCTTTGTTGCTGTTATTCCAAAATTTAAAAAAATAACAAAACCAATTATCAAAGCTATTATTTTTTTCTTCCTATATATAAAATATACTAAAGCAATTGGGAGTATATTGTCGGAAAAGGTTGCCAGATATCCAAGAAAAGTTGGCATACTATAGGTTCTTGCTTCAGTTCTAACATCATAAACATTTATCAAATCAAATTGAAGTCTAAAACCAGTATATTTAAATGAAATAAAAATGATAGTTATACAGAGAACTATAACAAGTATTTCATGAAAATTTGTATTTTGAAGGTAATTAGAATTTCCGAATATTATTTTAGGCATGTATATATTTGATGTTAACAAAACACACCAGTAAATAAACATTAAAATTATATATTCCATTTCATAAGAACTATGAAAACCGATCATAGTGCAAGTTGGTATGAATGAACATAATACTAACACTTTAACTATGGATGATGAAAGTTTCTCTTGAAAATTTATTTTAATAATTAATGGGGATAATAGTAATACGATTAACCAAGAAATAAAAACACTTTTATTATTGGGGTTATTTTCAAAATTTTGATACGAAAACAATACCGAAATTACATTATCATAAACATAATCGCATAAAAACTTATAACATATAATTCCTGCAAATAAGTAGAAATTTTTAGCTTTTTTCATAATTATAATTTGTCGAATATTTATATGATATAATCATATAAATTAAATATGAAATTGATTTAGCAATTGAAAACAAAATAATAGTAATTGATATTGAATTGTATAATGCTGATCCAATCAGTAAAGCAGTCACAGTAAGAGTTGTGTTAAAAATTTGCCAATAAAGTGAAATTTTAATTTTATTTGCAATAACAAAAATTCCACCAAGAGACATACTAACAAAATTAAAATAAAACAAAGGGATTAAATATTGGGCATAGAGACCGGATTTCAGCCACTTATTTCCAAGAACCAAAGGAAAAATAAATGGTACAATAAAGTACAATATCAAAAATCCTATAAATCCTATAATAGCAATAGGCTTTAATAATTGCGTATAAAAATTTCGACAAGATCCTTCATTTATATATAATTTATTTGCTTTCTGTCTAAAAACGTCTTTTATTCCTCCACTAATTACAGTAACAGGTAAAGTCAAAAGCGAGAGAGATAAAGATATAAATCCTAATTCATTTGCATTAAAAAATGCTAAAATTATATAGACATGAACTGAACCTCCTATTGTATTAATAAGTAAATCAAACATCATGTATCTTGGATAATCTTTAAATTTTTGACGAGTTTTTTTTAAAATTTCAATATTATAACCCTTAAAAATATTTGTTCCATTAGATAGCATGGATTTTATACTAATTAATGAAATTGCAAATTTACCAATGAACTCACCGACAATTAAACCGTTTGAAATAAATGAAAAAACTTTATTAATTGACTTAAATAATGATATGAATACAGAATTATAAACTTTATTTACAGATAATTTTTTAAATTCTGATTTTTTAACACACCATTCATTATAAATATTATATATTATTGTAAAGAAAACTGTAAGTGATAAAACTAAAACCCAATTCAGATATATTTTATATTTAAATAAAAAAGGAACCGTATTAATTGATATAATTAAAATTAAAGAGATTACAACTAATATTATCAAACTCCTTATTAGTGTTAATTTTATTAAAGAATCTAATTCTAAGTTGTTTTTAGTAATTAAAATTGCTTGTTCGTATGCACCAGATGCTAAAACTATCATTACAGCACACACAGACATAAAAAATGCCATAAGCCCAAAATCTTCTGGGCTATATATTCTTGTTAATAAAGGGTAAAATATCAGCGGAATAATTTGAGACAAAGATGTACCTGTAAGTACTGTTTTCGCATCTTTAATAAAATCGCTATTTTTTTTTATAAAATTCATATTAATTATTCAAACCACAAAAATCTATAATGACTTTATTTTTATCGAATTTTAAATTTTTAAATTCATCATGAGCGACTAAGCAAACTATGATATCTGCTTTTTCTATAGCCTCTTTATAATCTGTTAATTTGTATATTGAATGGGATTTAATATTTGGCTCTACAATAAAGTGTTCTTCATTGTTTGAATTTTGTAAAACTTTTTGAGCTATATATTTAGCTGGAGATTCTCTCAAATCATCAATATTTGGTTTGAAAGCTAATCCCAATAAAGCTGTTTTCGGCTTTCTCCTATTTTTTAATTCAAATTGAAGTTTTTTATTTTGAATCTTCTCAGCACACCAAAAAGACTTATAGTTGTTGACCTCTCTTGCTGTACCAATCATTTTTGATTCCATAGGATAATCAGAAACTATGAAATACGGATCAACAGCAATACAATGTCCCCCTACTCCACAACCTGGCTGTAGTATATTTACCCTTGGATGTTTGTTTGCAAGATTGATTAGTTCCCATACGTTAATATCAGCCTTATCGCATATTAAAGAAAGTTCGTTCGCAAATGCTATTTGAGAGTCTCTAGATGAGTTTTCTACCAATTTGCACATCTCAGCAGTACGAGCATTTGTTCCATGCAACTCACCTTTTACATACTTTCTATAAAATGAGATCGCTTTTTGAGTAGATGCCTCATCGACACCTCCAATAACACGGTCATTCTCAACGAGTTCATGCATAACATTCCCTGGTAATACTCTTTCCGGGCAATAGGCGATATGAATAGCACCTTCTAGCTCAGGTCTAGATGCAAATATTAATTTCTGCATTTTATCAGTTGTGCCAATCGGTGAGGTCGATTCAATAATGTATAGATCACCTTTTTTAAGTAGTGGAATAATTCCTTTTGTTGCGGCCTCAACAAATGAAATATCTGGTTCATGATTTCCTTTAAATGGTGTAGGAACGACTATTAGATATACACCTGCTGAACTAGCTTTGGTAGATGCTTTCAAAAAGCCATTAGAAACTGCTTTTGAAACAAACTCATCTAAGTCAGGCTCCACAATGTGGATCTTCCCTTGATTAATGGTATCTACAACACTTTGGTTTATATCAACACCTAAAACATTCGTTCCGTGTGATGCTATTAATGCTGAGGTTGGCAATCCAATATATCCCAAACCTATAGTAACTACTTCTGGATTCATTATTTTATGTTTTTTATAAAGTCTACAATTCTATTTGATGCTAACCCATCTCCATAGGGATTATGAAGCTTTGACATTTTTTCAAAGTTTTCGTTATTGTTTAATAAGTCCAATGCTTTTGATACAATCAACTCTTCATTAGTACCTACTAACAAAACTGTTTCTGCTTCAACTGCTTCTGGTCTTTCAGTGGTATCTCTCATCACTAAAACTGGTTTTCCTAGACTTGGTGCTTCTTCTTGAACACCTCCACTGTCTGTGATAATGATCTTAGATCGATTCATTAACCAAATAAAATCTTGATATGCTAAAGGATCTATTAAAATTACATTACTAACTCCGGATAAGATTCTATTTACAGGTTCCTGTACCTTTGGATTCAAGTGAACAGGATAGATAATTAAACGATTTGTATCATCCTCAGCGATTCTTTTTAAAGCTTTGCAAATTCTTTCAAATCCTCCACCATGATTCTCTCTTCGGTGTCCAGTTACTAAAACAACTTCTTGATTTCCTATTTGTTTTGAGAGGTCCTGAATTAATTGACTGGGATTTTCATTAACTTTTTCAACAGATTTAATCAAAGCATCAATCACTGTATTTCCAGTAACTAAGATTGAATCCTCAGAAATATTTTCTTTTAGTAAATTACTTTTAGAAGTTTCTGTAGGAGCAAAATGATAGTCGCAGATTCTACCTGTAATTTGACGATTTATTTCTTCTGGAAAAGGTGATAATTTATTATTTGTTCTAAGACCTGCTTCTACATGACATACTTTTGCTCCAGAGTAAAAACTTGCTATAGATCCTGCCATAGTAGTAGTGGTGTCTCCGTGGACAAATACATAATCTGGAGTAAATTCTTCAAGAATTGGCTTTAAAGACTCAATAATAGTAGCTGTTAAGCCATATAAATTTTGTCCTGGCTTCATTAAATCTAAATCATAATCAGGTTTGATTTCAAAAAAATCTAATACCTGATCTAGCATTTCTCGGTGTTGCGCCGTTACACAAACTCTTGTGTCAAAAAATTCTGGATATTTTTGAAATTCTTTAACCAGTGGAGCCATTTTAATAGCTTCTGGCCTAGTTCCAAAAATTAATAATATCTTTTTCATTAACTCTTTTTATTTTTTCTCGACGACCATCGTTGGTCTTTATTTTATCTTTCTAATTGTATCTAAATTATCTAAATACCATTGGTAAGTCATTTTTATACCATTTTCAAGTTCTGTTGAATATTGCCATCCTGTTTCTTTAATCTTTGAAACATCTAGCAATTTTCTTGGCGTTCCATCTGGTTTAGTTTTGTCCCAAATTATATTTCCCTTATGACCTATAACTTTTTGAATGGTTTCAGCAAGCTCTTTTATCGTAACATCCTTTCCTGTACCAATATTGTATAAATACTCTTGCAGATTATGTTCTATTGCATGTGATACCGCTTCTGCCAAATCATCTACAAACAAAAACTCTCGCATTGGAGTTCCACTTCCCCAGAGCGTTACATCTGAATGGTTATTTATTTTAGCCTCGTGAAATTTACGAATCATCGCAGGAAAAACATGTGAAGATTCGAGATCAAAATTATCAAAATATCCGTATAAGTTCGTGGGCATTAAACATAAATAGTCTTTATTAAATTGATTTCGAATAGTCTCACAAGCTATAACACCTGCAATTTTCGCTATTGCATACCCTTTATTGGTAGGCTCTAGAGTACTTGTCAAGAGATACTCTTCTTTTATTGGTTGCGAAGCAATTTTCGGATAAATGCAAGAACTTCCTAAAAATATAAACTTTTCAACACCTAATTGATGAGAGCTATCTATCAAATTATTTTGAATCTGTAAATTTTCAAGTAAAAAATCATATTGAAACGAAGAGTTTGCTAAAATTCCGCCCACCTTACCAGCTGCATTAACCACAATTTTCGGTTGCTCTTTTTTTAAATAAGCTAAAACTTCTACTTGATTTCTTAAATCCAGTTTTTCTCTAGTTTCTCCAATTAAATTAGTATAGCCTTTTGACTCAAGGTTTCTCCAAATAGCAGAACCAACCATTCCTCTATGGCCAGCTATATATATTTTAGTTTTTTTAGGTATCACTTTATTATTATTTTTCTCGACTACCACCGGTAGTCCGTTTATTTATTTTTAATTTTTAACCGCTCTTTTAAAGTCTATAAACATTGCTCTAAGATACGGCTTCGCCCTCACTACTCACAGTAATGGAAATTCATAACCAAAAAAAAACAACTGATTAATTCAGTTGAAATGATACAATAGCACCCATTTTTTTTAATTGAGCAATACAATTCTTTCCTTTTTTT